>Ga0209541_10000352_pt1 | contig 90282 bp, 110 predicted proteins | sample RifCSPlowO2_01_FD_184027 | JGI IMG/M metagenome (GOLD analysis project Ga0209541, IMG submission 184027) | Groundwater microbial communities from Rifle, Colorado - Rifle CSP2_plank lowO2_0.1 (SPAdes) (version 2) | ecosystem: Environmental > Aquatic > Deep subsurface > Groundwater | place... | reverse complement strand
GATTCCGGTACGGTTGCGTATTAATATTTTTAGACGTTTTTCTGGGAAACCTGCTCCATCGAATTCCCAGCACATTGCTGTGCCGGGTTTTCAAAGCGCTTGGATGCCGCACTAAAGCGAGAGTACGGATTTTCCTATACTCTATCCTTACGCCATGAACGCGAATCCAATAACACGATCGATGTACTAGATTCCGTCCCGCCATCAAAAAAATACGCAGTGCTGGAATATTAACCAGCTGTCCATCACCTCCGGCTTTCGCCATTGGCTTAGGGCCGACTAACCCTTGGCTGATTGTCATTGCCAAGGAAACCTTGGGTTTTCGGTGGCCCGGGCTTTCACCGGACTTGTGGTTACTTGTGCCAACATTCTCACTTCCAAACGCTCCACTCCGGCTCGCGCCGTGAGCTTCACTGCATTTGGAACGCTCTCCTACCGCTAACGCAGCTGCCAGCTACCGGCAACCAGCAACCAGCAAAAATTTTTAAAAAATCTGCTGGAAGCTAGAAGCTGGATGCTGGTAGCTGCGTTAGCCCTCACCTTCGGTAGTATGCTTAAGCCCCGATAATTTTCGGCGCAAAGTCTCTTGACGAGTGAGCTGTTACGCACTCTTTAAAGGATGGCTGCTTCTAAGCCAACCTCCTCGCTGTTTAAGAAACTCCACCACCTTCTTTGCACTGAGCATACATTTAGGGACCTTAGATTGAGATCTGGGCTGTTGCCCTTTTGACCAATGGAGCTTAGCCCCCATAGTCTGACTAGCCCGCACTAAACCTCAGGCATTCGGAGTTTAGTTGGACTCGCGAGATTTCTCCCTATCAAGTCCATCTAGTAGCTCTACCTCCTAAGTTTTGCGGGCCGCTAGCCGTAAAGCTATTTCGGAGAGAACCAGCTATTACCAGATTCGATTAGCTTTTCACTCCTTACCACAACTCATCCGAGAGTTTTGAACGGCTCACCGGTTCGGGCCTCCCCCCGCATTTACGCGAGGTTCACCCTGGTCATGGTAAGCTCATCTGGCTTCGGGTCTATCCAACACCTTTTTTTGATAAATAAATATCAAAGTCGCCCTATTAAGACTTGGTTTCCCTTTGCCTCCAGGCTAGATGCCCTTAGACAAAAGGTGCAGGATAACTCGTTGGCTCATTCTTCAATAGGCACACGGTCACCCCTGATGCTTGCGCATCGGAGCTCCCATTCTTTGTAGGCATATGGTTTCAGGTACTATTTCATCGCCCTCACCGGGCTGCTTTTCAACTTTCCCTCACGGTACTAGTTCACTATCGATGATAGATGGTATTTAGCCTTACCGGCTCGTGCCGGCAGTTTCCCCCGACGCATACATTTATCGAGGTACTCAAGTAAAGTCCAGAGAGTCAAAGGTGACTTTCGTTTACGGGGCTATTACCCTCTTTGGCCGGCCTTTCCAGGACCGCTCTACTAGACAAACCTTAATTGTTGAACTCTCCTCGAGGTTTAACCCTCAAACGGACTAAACTTACAACTTCCCGACGACATATTTAATAAATTAAATAAGAAATCGGGATCTGGGCTCTCCCGCCTAGACTCGCATCTAGGCGAGGCTGGTCCCTTTTCGCTCGCCGCTACTAAGGGAATAAACTATTGTTCTCTTTTCCTCCGCTTACTGAAATGTTTTACTTCAGCGGGTTCGCTGCCCAGTCATTCGACCGGGCTGATTTGCTTTTCAGCAAATCAGGTTTCCCCATTCGGAGACCTTGGGATCAAAGGTTGCTAGACACCTCCCCCAAGCTTAACGCAGTCACGCCACGTCCTTCATCGCCCATACTATCTCGAGCCATCCACCATACGCCCTTTATAACCCCGCTTAGCGGGGTGTAACCGTCTTGTTAGAAAATGCACTTACGAATTTACCCCCACACTAATCGTGGCATTCTGCCCCTTGCAGAACGATTGCCACGCCGACAATAACCGCCAGATCGTGACCATCACTATTCCGCCAACTTGTTTAGCAGAAATCTGCAATGCCACGATATAGTGTCGGGGGTTAACTAATCTTGTCAAAGTTCTCACACTCTATGAGTATTTTTAACCCAAAAACCCGCCTTGAAGCGGGGTTTTAAAGACTAGCTAAAAATTCACCAGTCAGTTCCTCCGCTTTGTTGGCTAATTAAGATTAAATTGATATTCATAGGTTGTGTACTGCCATTATACTCCCCCCATTTTCGGCGTCAATAGGGTGTGGATAGATAAGAAAAAAGCGGCCCTGCCTGCCTGCCGGCAGGTTTTTAGGACCGCTGTTGATAACTTCTAATGTAATCTTCTATTCCCATTAAGCCATTCCATGCTTTTGCTTTCTCATCGTAAAGTACTGGCTGCCCAACATCTTCTACAGGGACTAGCTGAAATGGTATTTTCGCTTCTACTAATTTCGTGTGGGCTTTTAAGGTTTCGCCTTCGTAATTATAACAATCACGCTCATGGGTGCATAAAATTGGCTCTTTAAAAACTTTCTTGCTCTTTCTTTGCATTTTTGTTATTTCTCCTTTCTCTCATCATTCCTAGCAAATCCAAAAGCCCTCGTCAAGAGGGCTTTTGGAGTTCAGTTTCAGAAAAAAATTTAGCGACTCGAGATGTCCGAGCGCAGTCTTTCAAGATAACGCGCAGCCGCGTCTTTGCCGCCCAATCCGAAAGCCAAGCCTCCGGCAATAGCAACCATCGCAACAAAAGCCGTAAAGAGCGTCTGCACAAACGGTCCCGCTATACCTAATTGGTATAAAGCTGCCAAAATTGCGAAAACCCAAATCGCCCACTTGGAAATGCCGCCCAAAAATCCAGCGGAAGGAAGTCCGGCGGCTCTAGCCGCTCCGGAAACTACATTATACACAACGTCAGCTAAAAGTGCAGCCGCAACCAAAATCAAAGACGCCACAATGACTTGAGGAATGTACGCCAAAACAACGCTGCGCAAAAATTCCGTAACTTGAGTAAGACCAAGCACATCTACGGCCGCGAGCAAAAAGACTAAGATGAAAAACCATCTCACAAGCCCTCCAACAAAAGCGCCTGAATCCAATCTCATACCGGATTTGGAAACCGCCTCTTCCAACCCCAAGCTTTTTAGCGCCATGTCAACTTTAAGCGAGCGGATAATTTGCATAACAACTTTGCCCAAAGCCACCGCGATTACCCAACCTATGATAAATACCACCAACGCCACAATGAGTTTAGGCACAAACGCGACCACTCCGCCCCAAAGCGCTTGGAATGATGCGACTAAAACATCGCCCCATGTTTGTACTAGCATATAATTTTAATTGATTAAGCTTTTAAAGCTTTAAACCTGTAATAAAACCAGGACCCTCGAGAAGCCCTCGTTTTTAGGCTGTTTTAAGGCTAAATCTATCGACCCTTGGCCTCATACCACAGCCTCTCAGCTTCATTTTAACATAAAATAGGCCAAATTGGCCGGCAGGTGTGGATAAACCCCGACATAGAAAAGCGCAATTTTGGGCGCACTAGGAGTCGAACCTAGAGTCTTTCCGATGTGAACGGAACGTTTTACCGCTAAACTATGCGCCCCTACTCAATCCCCAATTTGTTTATCAAAAATTCGTGCGGGTAGTCCAAAAGATCGCGGAGCATGCGATCGTGCATAGAAAGCCTGTGGTCAAATTCGGCGCTCGCGAGAAGGGTCCAATTCAGCTCTTTGCCCACTTCGGCTTCTATTTTTTTGACAAACCGTTCAACTGTTCCTCGCCGCAACTCTCCGACTATCAACAAGTCTAAGCGATTCTCTGCAACATTTTGTGCAAAGTCGCCAGCGAATACTCCGCCCAAAACCAATAACTTAATTTTCCCTTTGTTTTTAAAAAACTTCAGCATTTTTTCGCGTGATACCGGTGAAGCGTTAACTAAAAGATTCCGCAAAGCCAAAAGATACGGGAAGGTTTGGGAGAGCGTAAAGCCGTTTGGGCGTTTTCGCAAAAATCCCAAAGCTTTTAAAAATTTGGCTTCTTTTGAGGCGGCGCGGCGCGAAATTTTTAAGATTTTAGCCGCTTCTTTGGGAGTAAAAACCTTTTCCGGAGAAAGCAGAAAAAGCCGCAAGAGCTTAACCCTCGCCGCGCTCCCAAAAAGTTTTTCTAAGACATGCATAATACTAATCTACAAATTAAGCACGAATGCTACAAATATTATTCGTTGCATTCGAATAAAATTCGTTGATTTGGATTATTTCAGTTCCACTGTCGCGCCGGCGGCTTCAAGCTTTGTTTTAAGCTCCTCGGCGGCGGCCTTGTCCATGCCTTCTTTTACCACCTTTGGCGCGGCATCCGCAACTCCCTTCGCGTCAGCAAGACCCATGCCCAAAGCTTCGCGGAGAACTTTAATAACAGCAATTTTCGTGCCTCCAGCCGATTTCAATTCAACGTTGAAAGTAGATTTTTCTTCCTTAGCTTCTTCGCCTACTCCGGCACCCGTTGAAGCCGCCATTACAGGCATCGCCGCTGACACCCCAAACTTCTCTTCGATCTTTTTAACCAAATCAGAGAGCTCGATGGCTGAAAGCTTGGAAACTTCTTCTACTATTTTTGCTAAATCTGCCATAACTTAATTTACTTAACTCGCTTAATTAACTTGTAACTTTTTTTCGACCTCACTTAAAACTCTGGCCAAACTCGCCATTGGTTGACTAAGCATAAACGCAAGCTGCGTCAGCAACACCTCGCGCGAAGGAATTGATGCCAATCTTTTAATTTCCGCCGCATCAATCCACGCATTTTGTCCACCGTAGGCGAGATCTCGCCCCTTTGGGGCGGACCAAAATCCTCCTATAATTTTCAGCATATCCTTGTTTTTTCTGGCAAAAGCCGCGACTTCTTTTGATGCCGCCAGGGCTTCATCTTCGCCCCTAGCAAAAACCGCCCCGACCTCACCTTCCAGCGCTTTTTTATCTAAACTCAATCCGGCGTCTTTGGCCGCAACTCCCAAGAGCGTCTTTTTGGAAACCAAATAATCGGCGCCTGTTTTTTTTAATGCCCGCCTAAGCCCCATTCCCTTAGCCACGCTCAAACCGTGAAAATTCAAAAACGCGACAAAACCGGAAGCGCCAAATTTTTCTTTGAGCTTTTTAATTGCTTCTTCTTTTTGCTTTCTTGTAATCATAAATGTGATGCTAATATGCTAATTTCATGCCAATAACGCTAAGCATCATATAGCGCGAAAGCGACCCCAAAAGCCGCTTTAACACCTAGTGAGGTCTTGCAGTATCCCTGCCCCACTTCTACGGCTTGAAATTATCCTAACAAACCCCAAAAACCCACGCAATATTGACAAGTTATTCTAAATATGATAAACTTAATTTAGATGGGTTAGATAGAAAGGAGACGGAGATGAAAAGTGTTTTGTTAAAGCTCTTGTCGTGGTTGCTGTGCCCAAATCACTATCACATGGTAAAAAATGATGCCAGCGAATTAAACAGAAGATTTTTCCGTTAGAGATGGCATTCTGAGAGACGGCGTGTTCTGCGTGCATTGTGAGGAAGTAGTCGCAGAAATCCCAGACGTATCTGCGGCAGGCAGTCATGAAAATCTTTCTTGGATTGCTTCGAACGAAAGTTTCAATGCGATGGTTGTAGAGGATAGAAGGGTTATGTTCACAACGTGCGCAAGAAAACAAAAGATGATAAACGACATTAAAAAAGCCTGTGTATTTGGCTACGTTAGAAAAAGCGCTATCGTTGAGCCCTAAAAGCGGTGAGGGATAACTCTGTACAAATTCTTTCAGGATTCTATGGAGCGAGTCCCAATACCCGCTTTTTTATTTTCTCCAAATCGCCTCCAAAATTATTTAAATTGCTTACAAAATTCCATACTACGTATTACGGACGATGGGTCAATATACATAGTATAACGCAGTATAAATATTTATATATATTTTTTTATCAAATCACGGAAATAGTATAAAGCTTTTCCATTAGGCATCTCCTTTGTTAAATATATTTCAACAAATGGCTGAATAGCCATGACATCTTTTAGAAAAGCAATCTCTGCTTCGCAGGGAAATGGATGAATCCAGACGCTTTTTTGGGCTGGATAACAACCAACTTCTTTTAATTTTCGCTGAAACGCCTTACGAGCTTTTTTGTATTTTTCCGGAATATCGAACGTAATAATGCGCCACTTGCCATCCCATTTCTTGGGATATTCAATTGTCAAAGTTTCTACTAGAAATTTTTTGGCAATAATCCGCCCGGTATCGCTAAATTTATAAATCAATTCGCCATCCTTGTTTTCTCCAACATATTCAATGTCTTTGCGTTTTCTTAAATCATGAAACCTTGCCCACATTTGTTGATATCTCTCGCGTTTTTCTTTGCGCTTAGCGGCCATATTCTTTCCAGCCATAGCAACCAGCCCAGGCGCAACAAATGCAGTAGTTAAAACCCCCCCAACAACAGCCGTAGCAAGAACCGCTTTTAAAACCGATATAGAAATGGGGTGCTTCTGTATAAATCTTTCTACATATTTTTTGGCCTCCTCCGAAAAAGTTGGGTCTTTAAATCTAATGGGCTTGTGTTTGGGCATACAATCCCATACTACGCAAATCTGACGATAGGTCAATATACATAGTATAGTTTTTTTATTTTGAAAATTTATGCTAACGTATTTTCATGTCGCTAAAGATAGGCATCGTTGGACTACCGAATGTGGGGAAATCCACGCTTTTTCAAGCGCTCACAAAAAAACAAGTTGATACTTCCAACTACCCATTCGCAACTATTGACCCAAATGTTGGGGTGGTACAAGTGCTAGATGAGCGCCTGGAAAAACTGGCTGCGCTTTCACGTTCTAACCTGCCTGCCGGCTCGCCTCGCTGGAGCTCAGGCGAAGCGGGCAAGGCAGAAAAAATCATTCCAGCTATCGTTGAATTCGTTGATATCGCTGGGCTTGTTAAGGGCGCGGCCGGGGGCGAGGGGTTGGGAAATAAGTTTTTATCTCACATTCGTGAAGTGGACGCCATCTGCCACGTTGTGCGTGCGTTTGAAAATGAAAAAATTGTCCACGTTTCCGGCAAGCCCAATCCTCTTTCAGATATCGAAACCATAAAAACCGAGCTTGCGCTGAAAGATTTGGAGACTGTTGCAAAAATGAAGGCCGACGCTCAAAAAGACGCGAAGAGCGGAAAAAAGGAGGCTGTGGAGCTGGTCAGCGCGCTGGAAAATTTTGAAAAAATACCGCAAAGCGTGGCAAACCAATACCAGCTTTTATCTTTCAAGCCGACCCTTTATGTTTTTAATATCTCCAGCAAAAATAATTTACCGCTCCTAGCTTTGCCAAATTCTATAACTATCGACTTAAGCCAAGAAAATGACATCTCAGCAATGCACGAAGAAGATAGAAAAGAGCTTGGCATCGAATCGCAACTGCCTAAACTTATAAAAGCGGCCTATGAGCTTTTGGGGCTGATAACATTTTTTACTACGGGCGAGGATGAAACTCGCGCGTGGACTATCCCCTGCGGCTCTACCGCCAAACGAGCTGGACGCGCGATCCACTCCGATTTTGAAGAAAAATTCATCCGCGCCGACGTGATTTTTTGGGAGCGCCTGCTAGAAGCCGGCTCGTGGCCGCGCGCTCGCGAACTCGGCTGGCTCCGAAGCGAAGGGAAGGAGTATATTGTCCGTGACGGCGACGTCATTGAATTTAAAATATAGCCATGCTACCATAAGCACAATGGACAAGAGCCAAACATTATATGAAGTGGCGTATCTGATAAGCCCCGCTTATTCGGATGAGGAAGCGCAGAATTTTCAGCAATTGCTAAAAAGCGGTCTGCAAAGCCTTGGCGGAATGATTGACAATGAAGGCGAAGTGATAAAGCGCCGGCTCTTTTATCCAATTAAAAAAATGGCCGAGGCATACCTTGCAAGTTTCAGATTTCTTATCGCGCCGGAGAAAATAAGCGCGCTAAAATCAAAATTAAACTCCAAAGAAGTTTTAAGATTTTTGATTGTCGAGACAAAACGCCAGCCGGCTAGGATTTATCGACCGCGAATCGCGAAGATTCCCGGCGCCGAAACAATGATTGTGCCGATGGAACGGAAAATCAAGCAGACGGAAACAGCGGCTCCGAAGCCTATTGAGCCGGCTGCAAATATTGAGGAGATAGACAAAAAATTAGAAGAAATATTGGGAAAATGATATGAACCTAAACAAAGTATTTTTAATAGGCAACCTAACGCGCGATCCGGAGCTGCGCACAATGCCAAACGGCAACGCAGTTGTAAATTTCGGGCTGGCTACCAACAGAATTTGGAAAGACAAAACAGGCGCGCAGCAAAAGCAAGCGGAATTCCACAATATAGTCATGTTCGGAAGATTGGCTGAAATTGCCAAACAATATCTTCAAAAAGGGTCTATGGTTATGGTTGAAGGCAGATTACAAACAAGATCTTGGGAAGGGCAGGATGGGCAGAAAAAACAAAGAACAGAAATTGTGGCGGAGGGAATGCAGTTGGGGCCAAGAAATTCTGGCGGCCAGCGGCCAAGTGGTCAGACCACTCCCAGCAGCCAGCCAGAAGCGGCGCCTGCAGCTGAAGAGTTAGCAACGGTGGAGTATCCAGAAGACGAAATTAAGCCGGAAGAGATTCCGTTTTAATGTTACAAGTTTCATGTTTCAAGTTTCATGATTAAAAGCAAACAATGCTATTTCTGCGCCGCAAATATCAAAGTGGTGGATTTTAAAGATTCGCAAATGCTGCGCAAATTTATGACTCCTCAAGCGCAAATTGTACCAAGGAAGAAAACCGGCGCCTGCTCGCTACATCAAAGAAAATTGGCAACCGCCATTAAACGCGCTAGATTTTTGGGGTTGGCGCCGTATGTAAGTAGATGACATGAAAAAACAACGTTATACATGGACAGAATTTGAAGAGGATATCCCAAAACTCGTTCTGAGAATCAAAAAGCTTGCCCGCCGAAAAGGCGGGTTTGACGGAATTTATGGCATTCCAAGAGGAGGCCTTCCAATCGCAGTAAAACTTTCTCATGTGTTAAATCTCCCAATACTCATCGGAGGTGTTACAAAAAATACTCTAGTTGTTGACGATGTCGCCGACACCGGCTCAATGCTCGCGCCGTTCAAAGAACGCAAAGCAACTATCGCCACACTTTTTTACAAACCAAAAAGCAAAGTTGTGCCGCACATCTGGCTGCGAAAAACAAAAGATTACATAGTCTTCCCGTGGGAAGCTTAGCTTACCTCTTTCGCCTTCTCTTTAATCGCTTTGACTAAATCTTGAGCGGTTTTTTTGTTTTCACGGAGGAATAACCTGGCTGCGTCGTAGCCGCGGCCTAAAGCAGTATCGCCGAAACTGTAGGACGCGCCGGATTTTGTCACAACGCCGTATTTTTCGCCGAGCCCCAAAAGATCGCCTTCGTAAGAAATTCCTTCATTGTATAAAATATCAAATTCCGCGATGCGAAACGGCGGCGCGACTTTGTTTTTTACCACTTTCGCTTTGACGCGGTTTCCAATTATATCTTCTCCTTTTTTAATTTGCGCCAAACGCCGCAGATCAATTCTCACAGAAGAATAGAACTTAAGCGCGTTGCCGCCGGGCGTCGTTTCTGGGTTGCCGAACATAATGCCGATTTTCATTCTGATTTGGTTTAAGAAAATTACAATAGTATTTGATTTAGCAACAATTGCAGTAAGTTTTCTTAGAGCTTGGGACATAAGTCGAGCTTGAAGCCCCATATGTTGCTGACCCATATCGCCTTCTATTTCAGCTTTCGGAGTAAGAGCGGCTACAGAATCCACCACCACAACATCAACTTTTCCTGAACGCACCAATGATTCAATAATTTCTAGCGCCTGCTCACCGGTGTCGGGCTGCGAAATTAAAAGATCATCTACTTGAACGCCGATTTTTTTGGCGTAGTCGGGATCCAATGCGTGCTCCGCGTCCACAAACGCGCAAATGCCGCCTTTTTTCTGGGCCTCGGAAACAACATGAAGCGCGAGCGTGGTTTTGCCGGACGACTCCGGGCCATATATTTCTATTATTCTCCCGCGCGGCATTCCCCCAACTCCCAACGCCATATCCAAAGAGAGAGCGCCCGTCGGTATCACATCCACATCCACCTTAGCCATCTCCCCCATTCTCATTAAAATCCCCTCCCCGAACCTGCTCTGCAAATCCCTCACCGCCACCTCAACATCATGCCATTTATCCTCCTTCTTTGTTTTTTCGTCTTTTTTGGTCATAAAGTTATTCTACCACCACTCTTAAAACTTTGCGAGTTTCGTTGCCGAATTTGTCGCGGACGGAGATGCCAATTTGGTTGTAGCCGGGCCAGACTGGGATATCGTCCTCAAAAATTCCTCGCTCGTCTGCCTGCGCCTCGCGGCCGCCGATCCAAACCTTAAGCATGGGCTCCGTGCGCCCAGCAACATGAAGTCTGGATGAATTTATAACCGCGCCGTCTTTTGGCTCAAAAATTTCAAGCTTCGGCGCGAAAATCACCCCCCTCGCCTCATAAAAAAAATATCCCGCCGCCAAAATTACTATCCCCAAAAATATCCAGCGCCGAATGTGCATAATCAAAAATCAAAATTGGTGTAAGGGATGTCGTCATCGCCACTTGCGCGTTTCGCGGGCGGTTTTTTATTTTCTTGTTTGGCTTCCGTAATATCCTCATTCTCTTCCTCTTCTTCGTCAGCAACCCCTTCCTCCCACTTAGCTGTCGGACCACCAAGTGGATCGGTGGGTCGCTTAACCAAAACCTCGCGGGGTTTGGCGCCTTCTCCGGGGCCGATGACACCGCGGTCTTCCAGCATATCTAAAATGCTCGCGGCCCGAGCATAGCCAATCCTCAAACGGCGCTGGAGATAAGACGCCGATGCTTTTTGAGCTTCAACGACCAAGTTTTTAGCCTCTTCATAAAGCTCGTCATCTATCTCCTCCCCTTCTGTCCCACTTCCAACTTCCCATCCGCCAGCTGGCGGACCACCTCTCACTTCTGGCAACTTCAAATCCAAATCAATCGGCTCCGTTTCAAATTCTTCCGTTGCTTCGACAACGTAGCCCACAACTTTCTTTACCTCTTTTTCCGAAATGAAAGCCCCCTGAATCCGACGCGGCTTTGATGTGTCTCCGGCCAAGTAAAGCATGTCTCCGTTGCCCAAAAGTTTTTCTGCGCCGGACATATCCAAAATAGTTCGCGAATCTACGCCGGAAGCAACCTGCAGCGCAACACGCGCGGTAATGTTGGCTTTAATCAGGCCTGTAATCACTTCAACAGAAGGACGTTGTGTGGAAATTATCAAATGAATCCCCACAGCGCGCGACATCTGCGCCAAACGCACAACAGAAGCCTCCATCTCCCGCGGGTACGCCGCCATAAGATCGGCGAGTTCATCTATAATAATCAATATATTTGGAAAAATTTCGTCGTAAGATTTTTCTTTTATCATTTCGGTGTTATAAGAAACAATATCTCTCGCGCCAACCTCTTCTAATTTTTGATAACGCCTCTCCATCTCGCGCACGGCCCACCTCAAAGAAATTATTGATTTTTTGGCGTCAGTTATGACGGGCGCAAGCAAATGCGGAAGCGAATTATAAATCGTAAGCTCAACTCTTTTTGGATCAATCATTAAAAACCGCAAAAATTCCGGAGAATTTTTATAAAGAAGGCTCACGATCAAAGTATGTATTGCAATTGATTTTCCGGAGCCGGTAGCTCCCGCAATCAAAAAATGCGGCATTTTTGCAACGTCCGCAAAAACGGCGCGGCCGGAAACGTCTCTTCCTAAAATAAAAGTCAGCGGGCCGGAGCCCTTAAACTCTTCCATGCCTAAAAGACTCCGAAGGCCCACCAACGCAATTGAACGATTCGGGACTTCAATGCCCACCAAAGACCGGCTCGGAATCGGAGCCTCAATCCGCAAAGGATGCGCAGCCAAAGCTAAAGCCAAATCATTCTGAAGCGCGGTAATGCGTGCGAGTTTTACTCCTTCAGCTGGTTTAAGAGTATATTGCGTCACAGACGGCCCAACACTGACTTCAGACATCTCTACGTCAATCCCAAAATTCTGAAGCGTTCTTTTAATTATATTTGCGTTAGCCTTAATATCGCCCGAGGACGGAGTCCCCTTGTCATCCTCAAGCAAATCCAACGGCGGCGGTTCATATTTAAATTCAGGGCGGCGCGCCGTCCGCTCAACCGCGGGAGGCTTTGGCGGAGATTTTTTGAAAAACAAGCGCGATGGATTAAAAAGATATTGAGAATCTTCCGCCGCCTTGCCGCTTTCCGGGAAAACACCGCCCGGCTCCTCGAAACCGGGTTTTGAGACTTCCCAAAAACCCGGTTTCTTCCCGCCGGACGGGGTTGAGGAGGAAAGCGGCGCAACTACCTCTCCGAGGGGCAATTTTGGCTGCGGCTCTCTCTTTTCCATTTCTTCTATCGCTCTTTTCTTAAATCTTAAAGACGCGTTTAGCATTACCAAAAGCGACGCGACAAGTAAGGCCGCAAATATCACAAGAGATGCCCAGAAATCAAAAAGCTTGAGAGCAGGATAAGACGCAAAAAATCCGACGTACCCGCCCGTGTATTCGCCGAATAAAATATCCGAAATGGCCAAAGAACTTATTAAAAATAAAAATCCGCCTATTAAAGTCGTTTTAAAAATCCTGCCGCCGAGCGAGAAAAGAAATGAAAGTCCGGCAAGAAAAAAAGCCAATGAGGCCAGCCAAAAACCTTTGCCGAAAAGCCAAACCAGCGCGCGTTGCGACGCTCCGCCGATAAGCCCGGCTTCGTCAAAATAAGATAAAGCCAAAACAACGGATACGGCAAACGCCAAAATCGCCCAAATAGAATTTTTCGTCTCCGGCCGCAAATTCTCATGCCACCTTGGTTTTTTTATCTCATTTTTCTCTTTATTTTTCCTCTTCGCCATTGGGCTTAATTATAGCAAAAAAACAGGGGCTTGTTAGCCCCCTTATTTAACACTTACGCAACGAAACAAGCAAAATCATACAGCAAGTTATCAAGACGGTTGTTTGCTTCCTCGAGCAATCCAACGCTCACAATCGCCGCGCTGTCTGCTGCATCTCTAAGATAGTAAGGAACTCCGCCGTCTACTCTCACATGTCCGTTTCCTGCAATTAAGACCCCTACCTTGTTAGAATCCGTCTTAAGAAGCGCCGCAGCCATCGCCGCATCACGAAGCCTTTGAGCCTCAACCATGCCATTGCGTAATTTTTTCATTTCTCTAGAAATGTTCGGGGTATTTCCAATCGGGGTATTTCCAAAATGAGCAGCCCAAATTACTTGAGCAAGCGCTTCGCGGTATCTACGAGGAAATGGTTTTGTCAAACCCGGCAAATTAGACACGATTGCCTGTGGCAGGATTCCAATCCCCTCTTGCACTACACGTTTTACTTCGCTTTTCGGAGAATTCGCTGCCACGATTTTGAGGCGGTGCGGAATAGCAACATCAAAGATGGGTCTATACATAGAATATTCGGGGTTCCATTGCAAGTCCCACCCAACAGCTTTTCCAAATCCGGCCGCGCTTCGCGTTTTTTGCGCGAGATATTTATCAATTTTGGTTTGAGCCGTAGTGTCAAGCATTTCAAAGCAAACCGTCGGACAGCGTTTCATTTTTATCAGGCGTGCGAGCAATAGCGCCTGCAGCTTATGATGATCCGCATTTGTGTGTATCTCGCCCAACAACAAAAATCGCGCATGAACAATCTCTGCAAACAGTGCGTCAATGTCGATAAAACGCCGCCGAGTGACATCCCACACACGCCATTTCATGACAACTCCTCTTTTTGTTTAGATTGATACTTGTCCAGATTTGCTTCAAACTCATGCAAGCGCATCACAATACTGCGAAGTTCTGTCCACGTTGTCCAGTTGTCAATCATGACAGAAAATCCGCCATGCACTCTAAAAAATATATTTTCAATTTGGCCAAAATCGCCGTAGGTGATAGTACCGGTAAATAAACCGCGAGCTACTAGCAGAGCAGGGACGTTACTCATAGCAATATCGTACCAGCTTCCCCATAGATCAAAATAGCCGTAATGAAGAAAAAGGCGCCGATAATTCGCTTCGAGATCAGAGAATAATCTGGCTATTAATTCCTTATTGGTACGCCTTTCGTAATCGTCTTCACAAAAAACAAGTTCGCGGCGGAGCGCGGCTTCCGTTTTTTGATTATTGTATTGGAGATCAGGCAACGCGATCCCGACAACCCAAGAAATAGCCATTCCGCCTAAACTCGTAATGAGTGCTATCCACACCAACGAACCTTGAATATGACTTATAAATCCAGTTGCCACGCCATTGCTCAATCCCCAAAGCAAAATCGAAAGAGAGGCCGAGGCTAGCAAAATAACCACTGATTTTAGGAATTTCGGGCTTGCAAACCATAAAGCTACCATAAGCACAAGAGTTTCAGTTGCGTACATCGACCACAACCACCAATCCGGCATTATGAATGGAATATTATTGATCTTGCTTAGCAACCAAAGCGCGGGCATACATGACACAAATAATAGTAACACGCACAGTATCCGCAGCTTTTTTCTATCTTCAGTAAAAATGCTATTAATTTTTCTGAGCACCCAACCAATGACGGGTACGCGGTAAAATAGCCGAATTAGAATAATTAAGGGCCAGAAACCTCTTTTGTCTGCCACAAAAAAGTCAATCGTTAAAGCAAACATAATTATTGCGGGCAAGAACAGCCAGTAATCCGACAAATCCGCGGTTTTTAGAAGATCAATTATTGTCGGATCAACCAATTTGCTAAAATTCCACAGCATAGGCAGAAATACGATTAATATCATTATGGTTCTCACCAATTTTATTCCAAGCGAATCTACAATTTTAGCAAACATATAGGTGTCTTCTTGAATCCGTTGGCTTTCTCCCTCAATTTTTTCTCTGGGTCCAGTCCAGCCGAGATGAGAAGTGTAATAGAAAGTAAGCGCTTTACGCCAGTCAAATGCGTACCTGCGAGCCACATAGTTCACCAGACCTGTAAGCCCAACCGAGATAAAAGCCAAGATAAGCCATTCCCACAAAAGGGCATAGAAGGTATCAAGGCCTGCTATACCAATTTGTAAAGATCGCTGCATTAAATTAAGCCAGCGACCAAACCAATCATTAAACAAAACAGATATGCCTGTTTGAAATAAAAGCGCTACCAGCAAATAACAGCCTAAGCCGTATGCCGTAAGCGCCCACTTTTTGGAACAGAAAAACGCTTTTATCATCTGCGGCTCCGATTATTAATCTCCACAAAGCGAAGCACGGATCTAAAGCAAAAGCAACAAAAAAACCGCGTATTATTTATTAAAAGACGCGGCTTTTTTTTCAATCTCCGCTATCACTTTGTCAGTAAGGCGGGTCGCGACAGCCATATCTACATAACCCTCTGACGGCGTAATATATACCCCGACAGTAACCCCGATAGCATAATGCCTATTGCCGTCCCAAAAAAGAAGAATGCTGCCGGACAAACCCTTGTAAACATGAGTCTCGACCTTAATCAACGCGTCGCTGAGCGACTCGATTTTGCCATTTTTTAGCCTCCATTCATCAATTGACGGCATGAATCCGTATATGCTCACCGCGCTTTTCATCCCATAACTGTTCTTGTCTTTCAAAATCGGGATGTGGTAGTGCGGCAGGCCTTTTGGCAAAATTACGCTTATAATTGCGATGTCCTGCGGTCCAAGTCCGTTAGGGCCCTTCTCTAAGATATTCACCGGATATCTTACGCCGTTGTATATAGCAAAAGTCGTAAAATGTTTAACCTCAAAAGAAGTGATGTCGGTTTTTTGCAATGAATCGCCGAAAAAGCGATCGCCGAGCTCTTGGTCGCACTCAAGCACATGCCCAGCAGTCAGTGCTAGATGCGGCTCGCTTTCCGGTTCTACAAAACCAGCATTGCCCATAGAAACGGTGCGCACCTTGACGAAGCCCCTAGATGCTTTTTTAGTGTAAAGCGTATATTCGCAAACGTTTTCCACTATAAATGCGGCTTTAGGTATATTTAAAATATCTTCCAACTCCGTAGCCGCCCAAGCGGCTCCAGTATATGAAAAAGGGCCAATCAGACAAATCAACAGCAACCGAATCATATAAACCTCTAAAACAACTCTATTTTCAGAATAACAATGGTAAAATAAAAAGGCAACCTTATTTATTGGGTTGCCTTTGTCATCGTTTCAAAAATCGTTTTTACTTCCTGCGATTTAAACCAGGAAACTTTTTGGTTTACAAAAATCACAGCTACTTGAGCCCCGTCACATTGCCAAGGGATCAGATTGCCTTGAAAATCTCTGGGGCAAGAAACTTCAAAAAGAATGAAAAGCGAGTCCTCTGCGACTTCAGAGCTTGTCAGCAAATACACAGAAAACTTTTTCAACAGGTAATCATTGATGCCTGGCGTTTTGCCGCTATAGAAAGATTTGCCATCCACTAGATCAGCTCCCAGCAGACTACCCATTAATATTTCTACCTCGGCGGGTTTTTCTTGAGAAAGAAACTCTTTGCCGTAAGAATACAACGGAAACGCCGAAACTACCAAAATCGCGGCTAAAAAAGCTGTTTTTTTCATAAAACTCTCCGAAAATTCAATCTAGATAAACCATAGCACCGGGTTAAAACAAAAACAATAGGCTGTAGATAGCCGCTAATTCCCGCGCGAAAACATTGCTTTTAATGCCTCAATGGCAAATTGCAGTTGTCGGTCTTTTTGTAAAAGATTGATTTTGTCGCGTTCCGCTTCAAGCCACGTGCCCTCATCCTCACCTTTGATATGCGAATCCAAAGAGCTTTCCGTCATGCGATTTTTCCGCAATTCCGCCAGATATTTTTCGAGATCTTCTCCGTCTCTTTTTGGGATAATGAAATCGGGGAGCACCCCTTTCCCCTGCAAACTCCTGCCGTTCGGCCTGTAAAGCCGCGCCGTAGTCAAATAAAAAGATCCGCCTCCCAAAGCAAAAATCTCAGTAAAAATATTGCTTCTTGTCTGAACAATGGCTTTGCCAAAAGTAGGCATGCCGATGATTACAGCGCGATGATGGTCCTGTAAAGCCGCAGCAACCATCTCCGAAGCGCTTGCGCTGCGTTCATCTACCAATACAACCATTGGCAGGTTTTTAACAGTTTCCCATTCTTTTGGCCGCGCGCCGCCTGCAATAATTTCAGTTTTTCCTTTCCTGTCAACTTCGGACGCAATCAGCTTGCCCTCATCAAGAAACAAAGAAGCCGCTTTCTCCGCCTCGTTTTTATACCCGCCCGGATTATTGCGGATGTCCAAAATAATACCCCGGGTCCATTCGGGCATCCCCAGAAACGCGAGGTTGATGGTTTCAGAAATTCCCATTTCATCAAAACTGCGTACGCGAACGTAATAAATATCTTTCATAACTTCGGCTGTAACGGCTCGCACAACAACGCTTTTCCTGATAATTGTTAACACAAGTTCTTTATTCAGCCACGGACGAAAAATACGCATCTCTAAAACGGTTCCAGATTTTCCGTCGAGCGCGTCCGACACCTGCTCCAAAGTCATCTGCTTCGTGCTCTTACCATCAAGAGCTAAAATAAAATCACCATCCTCAAGACCTGCTTCTTCAGCGGCAGTGCCTTCCACCACTTCCATGATAACAACTCTGTCGTCTTCTTTTCTAAAATATATACCCACAACAAAAACGGGCGGGCTGTCGCTATAAATTTTTTTCGCCTCCTCCGGATTCAAATAGAAACTGTGCGGGTCTAAAGCCTTAAAAACGCGCTTGAAGCCGCCGTGCATAAAATCATCCATAACTTTTTCAAAGTCCAGAGTGTCAACATATTTTTCGCTTATGTAATAAAGAATGTCAAATATCTGCCCGGAGCGGTTGTAGAATGTCTTGCATCTTTCATCCTTTTTGCATGCATCCGACAAATTAGGCCACGCCCAGCCAAGCCCGTCATCGTCATCGTCATATCGCGCTGACGCGGCAGTGGAAAAAACAAAAAACGCCAAAAAAACTGCCGCCGCCATGTAAGTTCTGATTTTCATAAACACTCAAAAGCCTCTAGTTTAAGAATAGCCCGACAAAACAAAAAAAGCAAATGTTTTAGTTTCCTAAGAGCAACTCCCCAAATTCTCCCCGCAAGACGGGCAGGTGTAGCAGGAGCCGGTGCGGATCATTATGGAGCCGCAGCGGCAGGCAGGGGCGTCTTGGTAAGAGAAAACCGCTGATGGTGCCGCCAGCGAAGACGCACTGATTTGGCGCCTGTCTTTAAGCTGAAGCGGATCCGCAGCCGCGGATTCTTCGGTTTTGTGGGAATAAATGCCGAACATCTCCTGATCTTCTTGTGAAAGAAAGTTGATCGCCAAAAATTTTCCGATGTAATCCAAAATGGATTTTGCAACCGGAATATCAGGATTTTCAGTAAAACCAGCAGGTTCAAAACGCGAGTGCACGAATTTTTTGATAATTGTTTCAACCGGCACGCCGGATTGCAGAGCAACGGACATTAAAACCCCGATCGCGTCCAAAAGTCCTGAAATAGTAGAGCCTTCCTTGGCCACCCTTATGAAAATTTCGGCCAGCTTTCCGTCTGCGTACATTCCACAGTGGATATACCCCTCGTGCCCAGCGATGGAAAATTTGTGGCGGGTAGATTTTACATCGGCCGGAAGTTTTTTTCTTTCCGCCTTGGTCCCCATAAGAGTGACTTTTGAAGTATTGAGCGGCTGCGCCCCTTTTGATTTATCGCGGTAAATGGCAATGGCTTTAAGACCCATTTTCCAAGCATCGAGATACGTGTTCATGATATCCTCAACAGTCGCCGATTCCGGCAAATTGACAGTTTTAGAAATCGCGCCGGAAATAAAAGGCTGTACCGCAGCCATCATGCGAACATGCCCGAGATAATGAATGGATCGCTTGCCGCCGGGAGAACTCACAGCACAATCAAAAATCGGCAAATCTTTTTCTTTAAGGCGCGGCGAGCCTTCAATGCCGTCGTGCGCCAAAATATAATCCATAATCTCTTTTACTTCATCTTCTTTGTAACCAAGATTTTTTAGCGCAGGCTCAACCGAAGTATTTACAATTTTCAAAAACCCGCCTCCGACCATTTTTTTGTAAGCAACCAGCGAAAAAGCCGGTTCAACGCCGGTGGTTGTCGCGTCCATCATAAACGAAATCGTGCCGGTTGGCGCAAGCACAGTGACTTGAGAATTTCGCACGCCGGATTTGCCGGCAAGTTCATAGGCCTCTTCCCATGAACGCCCGGCCGCATCCAAAAGATCCTGCGGTATACGCGCTTTTTCAAGTTTTTTTGCCTCGTCTCTGTGCATGCGAATAATATTGATCATGGCTTCGCGATTTTTTTCGAAGCCAGCGAAAGGTCCAGCAACATCCGCCATTTCCGCGGAAGTCCTGTAAGCCCCGCCGGTCATTATTGCAGTAATCGCGCCGGCATATGCCCGAGCAGAGTCGGAATCGTACTGCAATCCAAGCTCCATAAGCAAAGCGCCGAGATTTGTATAGCCCAAACCGAGCTCCCGGAAATCGCGGGCAGTGTGCTCGATTTTAGAAGTTGGATATGAAGAGTTGTCTACTAAAATGTCCTGCGCGATTATAAACATACGCACGGCTTTTCTAAAAGCTTCGTAATCAAATCCTTGGAAGTCCGACTTCCTAGGGAAGTCGGACTTCCTCAGAAATTTCAAAAGATTAATAGACGCCAAATTGCATGCCGAATCGTCCAAATGCATGTATTCGCTGCACGGGTTAGAAGCATTGATACGGCCTGAATTTGGGCAAGTGTGCCACTTGTTAATTGTTGTATCAAATTGCATTCCAGGATCAGCGCAATGCCACGCTGCTTCAGAAATAAGTTTCATCAAATCCCGCGCTTTTACTGTCTCTGCAACTTCTCCAGTACGCACCATTTTTAAATCCCAATTTTTGTCGCCCAAAACCGCTCCCATAAATTCATCAGTGACTCTGACGGAATTATTCGCGTTTTGAAAAAAGATGTTTGAGTAAACATCGCCGTCAATTGCGTCGTCATAACCCAAAGCAATAAGTGCTTTGGCCTTTTCTTCTTCTTTCCATTTGGACACGGCGAATTGTTTGATGTCCGGATGATCCGCGTTCAAAATCACCATCTTTGCGGCGCGCCGAGTCTTTCCGCCGGAACGAATCGTGCCGGCAATAGCATCCGCCCCTTTCATAAAAGACACCGGTCCGGAAGACTTGCCCCTGTCTGTAATATTTTCTTTTGAAGATCGCAGCGCGGAAATATTAATGCCGGATCCGGATCCGCCAGAGAAAATAAACATCTCCGTCCGATACCATTCCGCGATTGATTCTTTGTCGTCCGTAATGGACAAAATAAAGCACGCGGAGCACTGCGGCTTTTTCTCAACACCAACATTAAACCAAACAGGGGAATTAAACGAGCCCGCTTGATTTATCAAAAGCCATTTTAATTCTTCGTTAAAAATTTGCGCGTCTTCTTCTGACGCAAAATATCCATCCTTTTTGCCCCAATCAGTCATCGTATCGGCCACGCGGTCAACTAACTGTTTTGCGGACCATTCTCTATCTGGCTTGCCAATATGTCCTTTAAAATATTTCTCTGCCACAATATCTGTTGCGGTCTGCGACCAAAATTTCGGCACCTCAACGTCCTTTTGTTCAAAAATCGTTTCGCCCTTTGCGGAAGTTATCTTGGCAACACGCTTCTCCCACTCAATTTCATCATATGGATGGACACCTTCTTTGGTGAAATAACGTTGCATTCGCAATCCTCGGCGATCCTCCTTCGCCAAGGCTTCGGAGGACGAAGTGAAAAAAGCCCCGCTTTGGGCTCCGTCTTTCAAAATAATATTTTTTGCATCGCTCATGTTTTTATATTATCATGCCAAGAGAGATAGTAGGTGTGGATATGTGGGTTTTAATTGTGGTGAGCCTTATGTTCGCAAGCGGCATCGGCGGATCCGAAGGAGTCAGTTCCGTAACATTCCGAGAATTTCGCAACAAAAAATCGTGCGAAGAAGCTAAAAAGTTTGTTTTTGAAAGCGCGGAAGCTAAGCACGTAAAAGTCAAATGCGTCCAGGATCAAGAAAACTAAAAAGCCCCACTGCGGGCTTTTTTTATCGCCTGTCGCTCACGCCCCATGGCACTTTTTATATTTCTTGCCACAGCCAAGCGGATCATTAATGACTTGCGATGTCGTTATAAATTACAGCAACGTTACCGAGGCGACGAGGCTACTTGTTGCGGCTACGCAGAGTCGGGTAGGCCGCTATTGCAATTGCGAGCAGCGCTATGGCAACTATCAAATAAAATGTGTACATAGCAGTTAAATATTTTTAACGTTTCTGATAATAAGCAAGCCGACTAACCAAGAACTTGCTGTTAATATAATACCGAGCAATAAAAAGCTTGCATTGAATTGAGAAATAAAGTATGGAATCACTAACGATGCCAAACAAACTTGTCCTGTCATCAACGACACATCCGATAGAAACTTCAATTGCGAATCGCTTAGCATAAACAAAGCCTAACACATCCGTACCGCATATTCAACATTGCTCTTGGGTACAAATTGATGACCTTTGTACTATTCATGACTGCGCTGTACATTGTATTCAAATCTCCTTTTTTTAATATGTCAGCTAAGAAACAATAACTCTTGGCTTTTTTCTTTTTTACAGCAGCGTCACCGAGGCGACGGAATCGCCGGAGTTTAATTTCATTATCCTAACGCCTTGGGTGGCGCGGGAAAGCGAGGGGATTTGCGAAAGCGGCGCGCGGATGACCTGGCCTTTTTTTGAAATTGCGATAATTTCTTCCTGATCGTCTTTAACAACCTGTACGGAAACCAAATTTCCGGTCTTGGATGTAACCTTGCAGGTTTTAACTCCAGAGCCGCCGCGCTTTTGCAAACGATATTGCGAAATCAGCGTTTTCTTGCCGTAACCCAATTGCGAAACCGACAAAATTTCCAATTTTTTCGCAGATTGCGGGAGTATATCCATTCCAACCAGTTCGTCTTTACTCTTAAGCCTCATCCCGCGAATGCCCTGCGCCGTCCTGCCCATGGCTCGGATGTCTTTTTCTTTAAAACGAATGGCCTGCCCCAATTTTGATGAAAGCACAATTTCTTCTCCCGACATAACCACGCGGGCAAAACGCAAGGTGTCACCTTTTTGCAAATTAATAGCGCGGATTCCGGAATGCCTAACGTCCTCAAAATCTTTGGAATTTACTTTTTTGGTAACTCCTTTTTGAGTGGACAGGATCACGTAACTAGACTGCCCTTTCTTTGTTTTGGGCACTGGCAATACCGAAGTCACTTTTTCATCCACAGCCAAGGAAAGAAAGTTTGCAATCGCCTTGCCCTTCGCCTGCCTTGTGCCCTCCGGAATTTCATACATTTTTGTCTGATAAACTTTTCCTAAATTCGTAAAAAAGAGCAAATCATCGTGCGTATTTCCTCCGATAAATTCATATGCAAAATCTTCATCTTTGGTCGTAACCCCGATCACTCCCTTCCCGCCGCGCTTCTGCACTCTGTATTCATCAGGCTTTATGCGCTTTACATATCCTCCTTGGGTTAATATAAGAATAGTTTCTTCCTCGGCAACCAAGTCCTCTGCCGAGATAATTTTGGCAGCGCCAGAAATAACTTTAGTTTTCCTTTCGTCTCCGTATTTCTTTTTTATCTCGGAAAGTTCGTTTTTAATCACTTCGTCAATTTTTTTCGGATCGCCCAACAGCACTTTCAATTCTTTGATGAGTTTTTGTTTTTCCTTAAGTTCATCTTCAATTTTTTGCCGCTCAAGTCCTGCCAAAGTCTGAAGGCGCATCTCTAAAATCGCCGCTGCCTGTTTGTCCGACAAATCAAACTTTTTGATCAAATTTTTATGGGCATCTTCTCTGTCATCCGAGCTTTTTATTGTCTTTATAACCGCGTCAATATGTTCCAAAGCCTTTTTCAATCCCAGAAGAATGTGCTCCCGCTCCTCGGCGCGCGCCAAATCAAACCGCGCTCTTCGCTCCACGATAATGCGCCGGTGTTTAACGAACTCTTCTAAAATGCTTTTTAAAGAAAGCGTTTTCGGCTGCAGTCCGCCGTCAACCAACGCGATCACGTTAAAATGGTACGTCCGCTCCAGATCCGTGTGTTTATAAAGATTGTTTAAAACTTTCTGCGGATAAGAATCCCTTTTCAAATCAATCGCGATGCGAAGCCCTTCTTTGTCTGACTCGTCTCGTATGTCCCTTATCCCTTCCAATTTTTTTAAGTGCACCAAGTCGGCCATTTTTACGATAAGCTCGGATTTATTCACAAGATAAGGAATGGACGTGATGACAATCTGCCACTCTCCGTTTTTCCGTTCTAAAATTTCTGCCTCTCCTCTGTTCACCACGCCTCCGCGGCCTGTTGCGTAAGCCTGTAAAATTTCTTTTTTATTAAAAATTATTCCGCCGGTTGGGAAATCCGGGCCTTTTACAAATTCTGTAAGCTCCTCCACCGTCGCCTTTGGATGGTTCATCAAATGCAAAGTCGCGTCCGTGACTTCCGTAAGATTATGCGGCGGGATGTTAGTCGCCATTCCAACCGCGATACCCATAGAACCATTTAGGAGCAGCTGCGGCATTGCCGCAGGCAAAACAACGGGTTCTTTTTTTGTATTATCGTAATTCGAAACAAAATTAACGGTTTCTTTTTCAATGTCCTTTAACATTTCGGAGGCAATCGCAGACATTCTTGCCTCGGTATAACGCATTGCGGCAGCCGAATCTCCGTCAATGGATCCAAAGTTTCCTTGCCCTTCAATCAGCGGGTAACGCAGCGAAAAATCTTGGGCCATTCTTACCAAAGAATCGTAAACCGCCGTATCTCCGTGCGGATGATATTTCCCAAGCACCTCGCCGACCACATTTGCGGATTTTTTTGTTTTGGCGCTATGCGTAAGACCCATCTCATTCATCGCAAACAGAATCCTGCGGTGCACAGGCTTTAGACCGTCACGGACATCCGGCAGGGCGCGCGCGACAATAACCGACATCGCGTAATCCAAATACGACTCCTGCATCTCCAAAACAATCTCTCGCGGAGATACAGTTCCTATTGCCCCCCCTACCCCCACTTTTTGGGAGTTAGTTTCGCTGTCTTTTTGAGCCATTTGATTAACTTAATTCTAGCGCAAAACAACTCTGATTCATAGTGGCAAACCAGCCCCAAAAACTTGACAAAATTAAGTCCGCTTGCTAGGCCGTAAAGGGTAGATTTAATCAATACGTCACTTCAAGGCCGCGCTGAACTGTGCGCGACGGAGAAGCCGAGTCGCAACTATTGTTGCTGCCTAACGAAGTCACGGTAGTTCCGCCGTCGCTTTTTTGAACCTGAATATGCGCGCAAGAATCGTTTGGTAGAGTTAAATCAAATATAGATAGCGGAGATCCGCCAACAGTAAAATCGCTGCCGGCGCAATTTATGCTTGAAGAGGTCGTTGTTGAAAAAGCTTGCTGTTTGATATCCCAATAAATAGCGCATTCAGCGCCGGAGTCGGCAGCGTAAAGAGCCACTAAAGATTCTTTTGCCACGCCGGAAATCCCAAGCTCGCCGAAAATAATCGCGAATATGCCAAGCCCCAAAGAAGTCGCGAGCGTTGATATAAATATTGCCAAAAGCAACGTTACTCCGCGTTTTTTCATAAATTTATTTTTCTCTGGCTAACGGTAGTTTGCAAATTAAATTTTGACATCGACCTGCCACTGCCCGCCTCCCCTTTTATCACAATAGCCACTCTGGGCTGCCAGTCGTCATCCGATGGAGACCCAACAACATAAAAAGTGAGGGTATCAACAATAATATTTTCAGAAGTCATTGCGCCAACAAAAATGCCATCGACAAATTTTTCTATGCGTCCTTCAAAAATCCGGTAATTGACCGTGTTCCCGGAAAAATTTTTATAGCTTATTGCAGGACCGCCTGCCGGACAATCTCGCGACGTTGGTTCCTGAATAATATCATTTTGATCTGAGCCGCAGTAATAAGAATAGCCGGTCCTCAAGTCTCTGGCCATTACCTCCAATGAAAAACGGACATTGTCATAAGCAGATTGCAAAGAAAAGGCTTTTCTTTGCGCGTCTGTAAGTAAAAGCAAAGAGCTTGCCGAAATCAACGCGACGGTCGCAAAAACCCCCAACGCCACAATCATTTCTAATAGAGTAAATCCTTTCATATTTACCAATTCAGCATATAAGCTTCTAATTCGAACTTCTGCGCGCCGAAACGATCCGTCCACGAAACTGCGCTTTTGATTTTGACTTCGCGCGCGCCTACGGTTTCCACCAGATTGATTTTGCGCGCGAAAATAGTCGGATTGCCGGCGCCGTAACTGTAAAGCCCCGATTGCTCGTCTAGCTTAATCGGCTCGCACGAAGCGCCGCACAGGTTTATCTCAATAGTCAGCGCATCTATTGTACAGCCAACCTCTGTAAGGCAATCTCCAAAGCCGTAAAGCCAGTCGCGCTCCGCAAGAACATTGTTAGCACGGTGATTTTTTACAAGCTCAACGCCTTCCTGCGCCAAATTAGCGGCTATAAGATTATTTTTCGCGGTGGCTGAAGCCTTGATGCTAGACGAAGCTAATGTTAGCGGACCGATAATCGCGGTTATCAAAATCGCAATAGCCACCGTCGTTTCCAGCAACGAAAATCCTAAAGCGCTAAGCATGAAGCACGAGGCATTATTCATTTTTGATGTTTTATGTTTCATGATTACTCAACGGATACCTGTCCGGTAAAGCGCGCAACGATTTTTTTTTGGACCGAGCCGTCTGAAGAGCTTAAAACAAATTCTGCGTAATTATAATCCACCCCACCGCTTCGAATCCGGGTTGTCGGGCCGGGCCTGACATATAAAACAGAAATTTCGTCGAGCTCGCATCCAGCGGCGCAAATTGACGCGTCAAACCCCTTAATTGAGGTAATCGATATTTTGCTTTCAAAATTTGCAGCTTCCGCAATTTCTTCAACCGGCGAACTTTCATAGTATTTTGAGCAGCTGACATCGCCGTAAATAAAATAGCGCGACTGATCGGCAATGCTCAAAAATAGCCCGTACCCGGGAAATCTTACCGGAGGATTTACGCAAAAAGGATCGTCATTAAAAGTTGGATTAAATTCGCGCACAGCAAGCGCATAAAATTGCGCCTTCCTTAAAGCCAGCACCAACTTCCTCGCTTCGCGCTCCGCAGCAATTTGTTTGTTAAATCTGGGAAAGTGGGCAAGCATTACAGAAGAAATAATGGCCATCACTCCGATAACCACAACAACCTCTATGAGCGTGAAGGCGCGTTTGTGCATTAATTTAAATTATAGCACGAAAAGCCTTGTAAGCTCGCTGAAAAAATCCGCGAAATACCAAACCGAAAAAGTAGAGGTGGCCAAGAATGGTCCGAATGGAATTTCACTTTTCAAACTGAAATCGCGTCTCCGAAAAAGCAAAAGAAAAAATCCGGCAAGCCCGCCAAGCCAGAAAGAAACAAAAAGCGCAGCGAGATTCAGCGGCCAGCCCAAAAATAAAGAGGTGAAAAAAGCCAAATTCGCGTCTCCCCTGCCCATCCAGCGCCCGCCGGAAAATCTCCACAAAAAATAAAAAAACAAGGCGATTAAAAATGATGAGATTAAATTATTCGCGTAGCCGCCTGCTCGGACAAACTCCACCAACGAAAAAACACCGAAAATATAAAGAAGGTGCGTATCAATAATCTTCGTGCGAAAATCATAGGCAACAATCAGAAATAAGGTCGAAAAAGCAGCGAAATAAAATAGCTTGGAAACTAAGTTTCCACTTGGAAACTTAGTTTCCAAGTGAATTAAAACGGCCAAAAGCCCGACCAAAAATTCAACAACTGGATACTGCCAAGAAATCTTGCTCCCGCATCCGCCAGCTGGCGGACTGCATCTTCCGCGTTGCATCAAAAAACTCAAAATCGGAATAAGCTCAAGCCACGAAAGTTTTTTCCCGCACGAAAAACACCGGGAGCCGGTAAAAATAACGGACTCGCCGGTGTTTTTCCGAAGTAAAACCACATTAAAAAAACTGCCGATAATAGCACCGAAAACAAAAACAGCGACTTCAATCATTTAATATCAAGGGCTAAGGTCATAACAAGCTACGCCGGAGTCTGTGGAATTACATTTGCCTGAATCGTTGTTGGCGGAATTGGCAAAATCCCCGGATTCTCCGGCGCCACACGGAGTATTGTCCAAATCAACGCTCAAAGCGGCGTGAGTACTTTCTTCCAAACTTGCACCCAAGTGATATTTAGAAGACGGGGCCACACAGCGATGGTAAGAGTACGGCGTATTGCCAACAGGATCACGCGGAACAACAGTTATATAAGCAGGGTCAAGCGCGCCCAACCCATCAGCATCAGCAGGATAAATGTTTGCGTTTGCGTCAAAATAAAGCTCCAAAGCAACTTTGATCTGATTAATATCCGCGACCCGCCGCGCGTCTCTGGATTTAAGCCTTGCGGAATTGAAAGATGCCAAAGCCAAAGAGGCCAATATGCCAATAATGGCAATCACCACTAAAAGCTCTATTAATGTGAAACCGCGCCGCCTATCCATTTACGAATTTACGGCTGGACGCAATACCACCAGTCCGGAGTCACTTCAGGATTGGCGCCGCACGACGCAGATCCTACCGTGCCATCAATGTCGTTATCCAACGCCGGATTATCGTCTTCTAAGACGGCCTTCAGAACATAAGAGGTACACACACCAGTTGCGACAGCGCAAGCTGCGCTAGCGTTGGTAAGATTGTCGTATCCATATGCTCCTCCGTTCGGATCAGTTGGCACAACCGCAATATAAGTCGGGTCTAAATCAGATGTTGCGTCAGGATATTCATTGGCATTCGCGTCAAAATAAAGCTCCAAAGCCACCTGAATCTGCTTGATATCAGCAAGTCTGCGGGCATCTCTAGACTTCTTGCGGGCAGAGTTTAACGAAGCTAAAACAACGGAGGCTAAAATGCCGATAATGGCGATCACAACAAGTAATTCTATCAAAGTGAACCCAAATTTGCCTGATTTTTTATAATTAAACATAAAAAAAGTTAAAATCCATTAAAAGTTCGGTAATCGACCTCTTAAAAGCGATTATACCACAGATTAAACCCGATAAATCAGAAGGCTGTGGATATGTTATATATCGGAATCAAGACCGCCGCGACCAAAACCCCCACGCCCAAACCCAAAGCCACGATTAAAACAGGCTCTATGAGATTAACCAAATTGTCTATCAAATTATCCACCTCGCGCCTGTGAAAATTGGAAATACTGCTTAAAATATAATCCAATTTCCCAGTCTCTTCGCCGATTCTGACCATTTGTGCAAGCAGCGGAGGGATGTCTGCATACTTTGAAAAAGCGTCTGATATCATGCTACCGCTCTTTACCATTTCCACCGAATCCAGAAGAATTCTGCGGTAAATCTCATTCCCGACGACTTCCGCCGTAATTTCGAGAGCGCGCACCACGGTTATGCCGCCTGAAAGAAGAGTATGAAGATTGTCAGAGATTCTGGAAAGATAAATTTTTTTATAAAGCCCTCCGACTATCGGAATTGAAATCAAAAGCCTTGCGAAATACATCTTTCCGTTTTCCGTGCGCGCGTATTTTGACAAAAACACGCTCAAAACTGCCGCAAACAACAAAAGCACCAGTCCAAAGCTTCTTATAAATTCGCTTAAACCTATAACAATGCGGGTGTAGATCGGGATTTCCTGACCGGCTTCAAGTAAAATATCGGCCAAATTCGGAATTACAAAAACAAGCATAAGAGACATCACCGCGATAAAAGCCGAGAGAACAAAGGCCGGGTAAATCAAAGCGTTCCTTGCTTTTCTTGTAAGCTCAAATGAGCGCTCAAGATAATCAGCCAAAAAAGTGAATATTTCCTCCAACTTCCCGGATTCCTCGCCTGATCTAATCATGGCAACATAGAAACGGGAAAAAATTTCCGGATGACGCGCCATTGCCTGGCTCATCGCCATCCCGCCCTGAATTTCGTCCAAAAGATCGGACATCCGCCTTTTGAGCAATTTATTTCCTGTTTCACCGATTATGATTTTCAACGCTTCCACAATCGGAACCTTGGCTTCAAAAAGGGTGGATAGCTGCCTGGTCAAAATCACAACATCTTTTACGGGCACCCTTTCGAAAATGCTTGACCATCCAGCAATGTTCCACACGCTTTTCGCGGCTACTTCAGTAGGCTCAATCGAGATCACCAAAAAATTGCGCCTCTGCAAAGAGGCAACAGCTAAATCGAGGCTGGCCGCTTCAATCACCCCCTCCGTCCCCTCGCCTTCCCCGGTCCTTGCTTTGTATTGAAACTGCATGGCCCTATTTCCCGGCTAAAATTCTTAGCTCCTGCGGGTTTAAGGAAAACAGCAGAGCGTTTTCCATTGTAATTTCGCCTCTTCGCACCAAATCAATCAGCGATCTGTTAAAACTGACCATCCCGAATTGGGCGCTCGTTTCTATTACCAAATCAAGCTCGTGAACTTTGTTTTCCCTTATCAAATTTCTTACTGCCGCGTTAGAAATCAAAAGCTCGTACGCCGGAATAAGCCCGCCGGAAACCCGCGGTATAAGCCTTTGAGAAAAAACGCCTATGAGCGTGCTTGCCAGCTGCGCCCTTATCTGCCCCTGCTGGTCCGCCCGAAAAGTATCAATAATCCGATCTATGGTTTGCGCGGCGTTATTTGTATGCAGCGATGAAAAAATTAAATGTCCGGTTTCCGCAGCCGTTACCGCCGCAGACATCGTTTCGTTGTCGCGCATCTCTCCAATCATAGCCACGTTCACGTCTTGCCTAAACATGGACCGTAAAGCTGTCGCGAAATCTTTCGTATCCAAACCGACTTCTCTTTGATCAATCATCGATCGATCAGGAGTAAAAATATATTCAATCGGGTCTTCAATGGTTATAATGTGTTCGGTTTTTGTGTGGTTAATAAGATCAACCATTGCCGCGAGCGTCGTTGATTTTCCGTGGCCGGTTGGACCTACCACCAAAAAGAATCCTTGTTGGCGCCTGGTAAATTCGCTCAAAGCAGGCGGCATGTTTAATTCTTCCAGTGTTTTTATTTTATACGGCACGATGCGAAGCGCCACGCCAACAGAGCCTTTTTGAAAATAAGCGTTTACGCGAAAACGGAGCTTGTCTTTATACGAATAAGAAAAATCGCGTTCTTTGCCGGTAAGAAATTCATGATACCAATCTTTGCCCATCAGCGCTTCCGCCAAACCGGCAGTATCGGCTTGCGCAAGAATCGGCTTTTTGGTGAGAGGAACCAATTGGCCAGAAACCCGGAGCACCGGATGCCTGCCAACCGACAAATGCAAATCCGAAGCGCCCTCTTCCGCCACATTCGCAATAAGCTCTTCCAAAAATTTTCCGTAATCAGCCATGTTTCTCAAGCAGACTTTTAACTTTAGCCACAACTTCAGAAGGAGTGGAATGGGCTTTTATGATGTAATCATTAGCGCCGAGCTTGAGACCTTTTTCCACATCTTCTTTTTGGCCAAGATTAGATAAAACCACGACGATGGCATTTGGAGCGACGCCATTTTCTTTGATCGCTCGAAGAGCTTCGAAGCCGTCCATTTTAGGCATAACGATATCCAAAAGAATCACGTCGGGATTTACGCTTTTGGCTTTTGCCACCGCATCCTCGCCGTTTTTGGCAACCTCAACCTCAAAACCGGATTCCTTAAACTTAAAAACATACATATCCGAAAGAAAGGCGTCGTCGTCTGCTATCAAAACCTTGGTCATATATCTATATTACTTCTAATAATTCTTCGAGTCCAATTTTGCCCTCAAGCACGCGCATCAGGCCGTCTTGCCGAAGCGTAAGCATACCTTGCTTTTTTGCCTCCTCGCCGATAACCGTCTCTGAAGCGCGCTCTAAAACCAAATGTTCAAGGTTTTTAGTCATCTCCAAAACCTCAAAAATGGCGATGCGGCCGCTTGAACCCTTGGGGCAAGTGGGGGAAATTTTTGGCTTGTAGATGACGCGCGGCAGTTTTATTTTACGCCTCGCGGCCTCCGGCATTGCCTCCAGTTCTTTTAAAATAGTCTCCTTGACTTTTCCTTCAAGCGGCACTTCTTCTTTGGAATCTTCGCATAAAGTCCGCACAAGCCTCTGGCCGATCGCCATAACAAGTGTCGGCGCGATAAGATATGGATCAACGCCCATGTCAATCAGCCGCGGTATTACTCCAGGAGCCGTATTCGTGTGCAGAGTTGAAAGCACAAGATGCCCCGTTAAAGCAGCGTGGATGGCAAGCTGCGCGGTTTCTTTGTCTCTGATCTCGCCAACCATTATCACATCCGGATCTTGCCGCAAGATATGGCGAAGGCCTTCGGCAAAATCATAACCTATTTCGGGCTTAACCTGCGACTGATTTATGCCGACAATTGAATATTCCACAGGATCTTCCAAACTTACAATGTTCCAGCGATCCTCGTTTAACGACTGCAACATCGCGTAAAGCGTCGTTGATTTTCCGGAGCCGGTAGGACCGGTAAGAAGTATTAATCCGTAAGGCTTCTCAAGCGATTTTTTGACTGCTCCGCCGTGATCTTCGGAAAACCCCAGATCATCAAGCGTTTTAATGCCTGTTTCCGGATCCAAAATGCGGATAGCCGCTTTTTCTCCAAAATAAGTCGGGAATGTTGAAACGCGGAAATCAATTTCTCTGCCTCCGATTTTCGCCGAGAATCTTCCGTCTTGAGGTTTCCTTTTCTCATCTAACTGCAGGTTTGTCAAAATTTTAACTCGCGAGAGAATCGCGTCATGCGCTTTCATCGGCAAAAAAAGGCTTGTGTGAAGCACGCCGTCCACGCGGAAACGAACGCGCAATTGCTCTCTGCCGGGCTCGATGTGAATATCGGAGGCCCGGCCTTCTGTGGCATGCCGCAAAATTACCGCCACCATTTTTGTAATCGGCGCCTCTTCAACAAGCGCGGACTCCGCGCCAAGTTCGTCGCGGATTCCGGCGCGGACTCCCTTTCTGATAAGTCCGCTCTGCAAAACAGCTTCCTCTGAAAGCGCGGTTTCCAGCTCACCCAAAACTTTTGTCACCTCGCCGGAAATGCCCTTATATTCATCTAAAACGCCGGCGAGATCCCTCCGCGAGATAAGAAAAACTTTAAACGGCTGATTAAGACGAGTGGCGATGAACTTAAGCGCTTCTTTGGCTTCAATGTTTTCCGGATCAACCATTCCGATGGAAATCATTCCGTTTTCTGAATTAATAGGGACGAACTGATAGTGCCTCGCTGATTCTTCTGGAATAGTTTTGAGCAAATCAAAAGGCACTTTTTTGCCGCCCAAAAAAATAGTAGGTATTCCGAGAGCTTCCCCCTTGGCGCGGAGAACTTTTTGTTCATCCAAGCCGCGCTCCAAAAGCTCCGCTTCAATCGAAATATTTTTCGATCTTGCGATTTTTCTGATCTCCGCCGCTTCCTGAATAGTAATTTCTCCGGAAGCAGCCAAGACATCTAGAATGCCTTTAGCAGCCATATGATTATTTTAACACAGCAATGCCAAATTAATGCCCCATTGACAAAATCTTCCAATTTTGCTAAACTAAAAACAGAGGAGGTGTTGTTATGTTTATAACAGGCCTAGGCAATGTTCGTGGAATAAATCCAGAAACAAAAATATTCATAGGCAACGCGCTAGTAAAAGTTAAAGATTTAGATGATCAAAGTTTATCGCTTTGGGTTCCAGCCCTTTTCAAAAACGAACCACTTACTGCTTCGGTTAACGGTAGTGATAACAAAAAACTGAGAGAGCGCCTGATAAAACTCAATCCTCGTCTAACAAAGCGCATCAACAAATAAAATCCAGCCGTATGATTTCGCCCATCAGTTTTTTATTTTCCCCACTTAGACGTCCGACATCTAAGTGGGGATTTTAATTTTCTAAAGCAAACAAATCCTCCATTTCTTTCAATAACTCCTTTCTAGCCAAAATCTTTTTGAGAGCGCCTTGCACAAACATTCTATATTCATTTACATCTTTAAACTGATCAAGAATTATATCTTTTTTACAAGCACCTTTAGAATTTTTGTTTACAAACTCTTCCCAACTAGAATAAAATTGATTGTTTTTCAATTTGTGCGCCAACCCATTTAAATTGACGTATGCGCTTGCGTGCAGCAAATACTCATTGGAATCAATGTGATTGGCTTTAAATTTACCCTGAAAAAGTACGCCGCTTCTTTTATGTTTAAAATTAAAATGTTTTGTATATCCACCGCCCAATCTTTTCATAAACTCGCTTATCCCGCCGCTAACGCGTTGCTGAAGAATCATATGATAATGATTCGGATTAAGACAATAACACACAATATTCACCAACTTAGACGTCGGACGTCTAAGTTGGGGTTCGCAAAAAGAATTTTGATAAATACTGCCTATTGGATCTACAGAATTAAACTCTTCCATGCTTTGCAGAAAACGTTGGAAGTCATAATTATTAGCAAACACAATACGCTTATCTGTGCCACGATTATAAACGTGATAAAATTCGCCGTTTGCAAATACGGTCTTTCTCATAATAGCTAATGCTAGCACACTTAGACGTCGGACGTCTAAGTGAAGAGGTAAAACAATTATTTACGAAAAGGGTTTGAGCGACCTTTTTGGAGGCCTTCCAGTGAGGGTTTCGGTGTTGCTTCCAAATTGAGAAATTGCGGGTCGTCCAAAAAAGCGGTGTCAATTTTTATATTTTTCAAACGCTCAACCAATTGCAAAGCGGGTCCGCCCACCGCCGGCGCGGAAATCGGCACCGCGTCCGTTTTTCCTGCTTTCCACCACCAAATTACCGCCGCCAAAAGCGCGATGGCCGTTAAAACCGGTAGAAAATATTGTCTAACGGGATTCATTTTTGATAATATGACCTAGCTTTTAAAGTAAATTCGAATAAATTAGACTGGCCTCCGCTGAAAGAAATGTCGGTAACATCAACAACCCTTAAACTTTTCTCCAAAGCCGCAACGAACGAACGGAACGCTTCGTAAGACGCGGAAACTGTAAAAGCATAAGAAATAGCGCTAAATTTTGTTTCTTCCGGCCGGACGATTTTTGCCGCGGTCTGCCCCGGCGTTGTCTGCGGTTGCGGTTCCGTTTTGGCAAATTCGACTCTGCGCAAACGCATTCCGCGATCGCGCGTTAAGTTCTCTAACATTACCAATACGCTTCCGCTATCCGGTTTTTGCGGCAAAAAATTGTTTAATCTGTCTAATTTGCTTCCGGGAATAGAATTGTAAGTGGCCATAATTTCATCTCTTAAACTTTGAATCTCGTTAAGCCTCCCCAAAACATCGGCGGTGGCCGCCTGCTCCGCCTTCAAAACAAGAACTTCATCCCAAATCGGCCTTGCCACCCAAATAATGAGAGCCGCGGCCGCAGAAAGTATGATTATTGTGAGAACGGTCCTCATTATTTAAAAATTATGTTTAAAGTAAAACCGACCGCCCCGGACTCGCGCAAAAACAAATTCCCGAAAGTCGCGCTGGAAACGTCCTTCAACCCCTCAAAAATATTCGCTTGTAAAGACACGTCCGCATAGCCCGCCGCTTCCCCGCCTAAAGTCATGGTGTTTTTTTCCGAAGAGTAAGCAAATGTCCCGAAACTCACATTTGCCAAAGTATTCTCTTCCAGCATACTAAACACCGATGACAATTTCGCGTGATTTTTCAAAATGGCGCGGCCCGCAGCCGCGGAATTAGCAAGGCGCTCCCACGCGGCTATCGAAGTAGGATCAAACTCTATCTCTAATTTTTCCAGAACTGATTTTTGTCTGGCTAAATTGTTTTTTACAAAATTACGGTAAAGATACAAACCAGCGGTAAACACCGCTGCTCCCAATAAAACAATTACACCGATCCTAAAAAGGACGCCGAAACTTTCGCCTACATACCTAACGGCAGGATTTTTTTTTGGTATTAAAGATAGTTCCGCCATTTTTTAAAATTCTCTTAATGCTAAGCCGATTGCGTTTGTAAACGTTGCGCCGATTTCTTTCAGCTTCGGCTCCAAAAAAGCCGGGTAAACAACTTTTGAAAAAGGATTCACCGTAAACGCTTCCACCCCGAATTTTTTCACGAATAAATCAACTATCCCGTTAAGAAGCGCTCCTCCGCCGCCAATTAAAACTTTGGAAATAGAGCCGCCTCCTCTTCGCCGCCAATCCAACAAAAATCTTTCCCCTTCCGAAACCCACAGCTCGACCAAAGGTTCGAGCACCGAAGCTGTTCCTTCCGTTTCCGGCCTGCGCACAATTCCGCTTTCACGCTTCAAAATTTCCGCGCGATCCCAATCAACGCCTAGCGACTGCGAAAGCGCCAAGGTAAGTTCTTGAGAACCCCTGTCAAAACTGTGCGACGCCCTCACCGCGCCGCCATCAACTATTATCAGCTTAATTGAAGACGCGCCTATATCAACAAGCAAAGATGTTCCAAGATCGCGCCGCAACGCCGCTCTGGCGAAAGAAAACACTTCTATTTCAAAAGCGGCGACTTCCAAACCGGCATTATTAAAAATAGTATTATACTTCGAGATAGATTCTTTGGGCACGGCGGCTAAAAGCACGGTTTGAAATTTTCTTTTTACCGTTCCGATAGAAACCGCTTGCCGCTCTTCGTTTTTAGGAGGCAAAACACGCCAATCTAAAACCACTTCGCTAAGCGGGATAGGGATATATTTCCTCGCCTCGTACGGCACTGCTTCTTTCAAATCCTCTTCGCCCAATTCCGGAAGCTCCATTGTTGTAAGAAAACTATCTTTAAGCGGTATGGAAACAATAGCTTTTTCGGCTTTAACCTGGGATTCGCGCACAACGTCTTTTAACGCTTCGGTTAGTTTAGCGTCCAAAAGCCTTGCGGATCTTCCCACAACCCCGTCTCCGTAACGAGCCAAAGAAAGTTCGCCGTAAGTTTCGAGAAGCGCCCGTTCGCGCTCTTTTTTCAGCTGCGCCACCTTAATGGAGGCGGAGCCGATATCAACACCCAAAAACCTACTCTCCAATGAAAAGAGCTTGATATCGCGCATAAACCTGAATCTCTCCAATAACGATGACAGCATCATTGCTCATAATTCTAGCATCTGATTTAATAATACCACAATGAATTTGGCCTGGAAAAAGCTTATCCACACGTTTTTAAATCTGATTTTACCCAGATCGTGCGCCGGGTGCGGAGCTAAAAATGAGATTTTTTGCGGAAACTGCCAGCTGGCATCATACAAACGCGGCGCGCAATGCCTATTTTGTGGGTTTAGAAACCAAACAGGCGCCGTCTGCCAATCATGCAAAAATGTCAAACATTCGATGTTTGACAAAACAGCCGTAAAACATGTTTTGTGGGTCGGCAGGTACGATGGCGCGCTCAAAGAAGCAATCTGGCAGTTCAAATACAAAAAACGAAAAGAGCTCGCGGCGCCGCTGGCAGAGATGCTGTGGAACAAATTTTTGGAGATTAATATTATGAACGTTGAAAATGCTACGCTGAAAGATAATCACGCTATCATTCCAATTCCTCTTCACTTCAAAAAAGAATACGAACGTGGTTTTAATCAAGCCGAGCTTTTGGCGCGCGAGTTCTGTAAATTGTCAAACATCCAATGTCTGACAAATGTGCTTATAAAAACGCGCGAGACTAAGGCGCAAGTCGCGGTTGATAATAAAGAATTAAGAATAAAAAATCTGGAGGGCGCGTTCTGCATAAATCCAAAAATTTCTCAATCCAATCTCTCACTTCTCACTTCTCACGCTCTCATTTTGATTGACGACGTCGCCACCACCGGCGCGACTCTGATCCACGCCTCTGAAACGCTCGCCAAAGTCGGCCTGCCTTGCCGGCAGGCAGGCGCCAAAAAAATAATCGGCCTTGTAGTAGCGCATGGATAAATTTCGGAGGGTGCAGGATTTGAACCTGCGAGGAGCTTTCGCCCCAACTGGTTTTCAAGACCAGCGCCTTAAACCGCTCGGCCAACCCTCCACTATGCCGCAGGACAAGACCAGCGCGTTCAACTTTATGATTATCTTAATGTCGGCAAAGTCGGCAAGGATTTATTTAATTTTTGCAGATTTTCCAACACCGGCAATAAATCCTGATAAGCCAACGAAATGTCGTTTAAATAGGGTTGTATTTGAACATATCCTACAATCAGCAACGCGGCAACCAGAACCCACTTTGCCCAGATAAAAACTCTGCCCCAGACCATCGCCCGATGCATTTTTCTTAAAATGCCAAGCGCCTTTTCGCTTGCTTCCAAATTTTTCTTCAAAAGTCCCTTTATATCTTCGTCCATACCAAGCAGTATAATGCTTTTTCTGAAAATTTTCCATAGCAATTTAACTGGCAGAGGCGAGAGGATTCGCCCAATCATTCGACTGGGCGCCAGGTCGGATGACCTGGCGAACCACGGATTTTACAGGAAGGGCGGAGGTGGGAGGATTCGAACCTCCGGACCCCTTTTGAGGGTCAACGCATTAGCAGTGCGCTGCTTTAGACCGCTCAGCCACACCTCCGCCCTTCCAACAAAATTTCAATATTATTGATTCAAAATGTCTCGATATTGCTGTTTTAACAAACGTCTACCTTCAGTTGTTTTCAAAAATTTTTCTCTTCTTTGTGCATCTGATTTGCGCAAGTATGCTTCGTAGCCAATCAATACAACTGGTCTATAATTTTTAGTTGATTCTGCTTTGCCGATATTATGCTCCTCAATTCTTCTTTTTAAATCAGAAGTCAATCCTTTATACAAGTCTCCATCACACCTCCATAATATAATACTTAGCACAACAAGATGAATTCTGCTACAATATATCCATGGATCCGAAGGAAGACCAAGCTGGAAAAGTATTTTTAAGCTGGGAGGCGCATGAGTATTTTCATCATGAAAAAGGAACAGATTGGTATTGGTGGACCGGGCTCGCCGCAATAATTTTATTAGGATTCGCTATCTATCAAAAATCTTTCCTTTTTGGCGTTTTGGTTTTGGTCGGATGGTTTACGGTCGTGCTCTACGCCGTACGCCCACCGCGCACGCTAAAATTTTCGCTAACCGAGCGCGGCGTTTTGGTGGAACGCACTCTTTATTCATGGCAGTCTCTTAAATCGTTTTGGATTTTTTACAACCCGCCGCTTCATAAAGATTTGTCATTGGAATCCAAAAAGGCGCTTGTGCCGTTCATTAAAATACCGCTTGGGCAAACAGAGCCCGACAAAGTCCGCGAAATCGTCATAAAATTCCTTCCGGAAATTGAGCAGGAAGAATCCTTGATTGACAATTTGTCGCACCTTGCTAGATTTTAAAAAAAGCAAATTGCCCTCGTCGTTCAACGGACAGGATGCAAGCTTGCGGAGCTTGTGATAGAGGTTCGATTCCTCTCGAGGGCGTCAAAGTGTGGATTTTGCGTTTCTGGTGCCGCGGGGGTGAATCGAACACCCGACGCCTACCTCTTCAGGGTAGCGCTCTGCCACTGAGCTACCGCGGCATTTAAGTCATATTAGCAAAAAATTGCGTTTTATGCTAGAGTTTATTTATGGAAAAAGAGGTCGGAAAAATTACACATTGGTACGATAAAATCGGGGTTGCTGTGCTGGACTTGAGCGCGACGCTAAAAGCGGGAGATCGTGTGAAAGTCAAAAAAGGCGAGGAGGAATTTGAGGAAACCATTTCCTCAATGCAGGTAGACCACAAAGAGGTCTCCTCCGCCAAAAAGGGCGACGAGGTTGCGGTGAAATTATCGCAGAAAGCCAAAGAGGGTGCTGTAATTTATAAAGTAGAGTAGAACCAATGCTAAAGGAATTTCCGCGGGGCTTGGAAGACAGCTCCGGACGTATTGCTGAATTCTTTTTATTCGGCAAAGTCAGAACCGGCGATCCGCATTACCAAAAAGAGGCAAGAGATTGCCTGGCAATTACCGATCCCCAAGCGCGAGAGATTTGCGCAATCCGGCTTATCCGAAAACGCCAGCCGTCCGATCCAAAAAATCCCAAAAAGCTGGTGATGAAAGATTTGCTTTTTGAAACCGCTGCATTTTTAGATTTGAAAAGCAAAGAGGAGCTGGAACGCTTGGAAGTGCTGACGACGATAGATTCAATCGCAGACTTTGTTTGCCACGCAGATTTAATAACTTTGTTGAAAGAAAGAAATTCTGATAGTTTTAGAATTGCGAAACTCGATTATTCCAAACACCCAAAGACCTTGGAAGATCCAGAAAGCTCCAAGGCTGATTTGCTGGTCGGCGACATACCAGACCCTGCGGAGAATCCGCGGGCCTATAAAGAAAGAATTATTGAAATTGCGCAGCACAACGCAAAAATTTTAAAAACAAAAATGCCGGTTGGATTATGAATCAATCGGCAAATATGGTGCCTATAGCTTAACGGCCAAAGCGCTGCTCTGTGGATAAGTTTCAGAAACCGTAGCATTTACTTATTTAATTTGGAGGTATACATTTACTACAAGTATGCCCCTGATAAAAACCTGCTTAAATTGCAGTAAAAAATTTACGATAAAGCCATATTGGGTGAAAGTCGGAGGAGGAAAATATTGTTCGCGCAAGTGTAGAGACGAGGCCTTTAAGACCGGCAAAATTATTTCCTGTTTTATTTGCGGGGAAAATGTTTATAAACAGCTAAAGGCTTTAAAGCATTCTAAAAGTAAAAAATATTTTTGCGGGAAATCCTGTCAGGCTATTTGGAGAAATTCTATCGAGTACATAGGCGAGAGACATCCGAATTGGAAACACGGCGAATACACATATCGGAAAAATATTTTAAAAAGCAAAGTTAAACCAGTATGTGTCTTGTGTAAAATAAAAGATGTTAGAGTATTGGCTGTGCATCATATAGATAAAGATAGGAAAAATAATAAATTAGACAATCTTGCCTGGCTCTGCAATAATTGTCATGTCCTTGTGCATCATTATAAGGAAGAACGAGAAAAATTTACGGAGGCATTGGTGTAATGGCAGCACGATAGTCTGTGGCACTGTCGGTAGGGGTTCGAATCCCCTATGCCTCCCACGCTTGACATAATAGCACCCTGTGTGCTATTATGTTTTTAGAAAACACACAGGAGGTATTTGATGCAAGAACCTCAGTCGCCACGATGTTTTCACTACGTCGAGCGCAGGAAAGGAATTTACTACACTGTAGAAGAACTTGATAGCCATTCCGAAGATATTTCAGCTTTGCTTGCTGAAAGCCATAAAATCGTAATAGCAAAAGTTAGGACGCCCACTCACGAAGTAACTGCAAATGTCTATGTCCCAAAAATCAAGGATGATGATTGGGATTATGTTGAGCTTGATGAAGGCGGTGAACCGATTTCAGTTGACGGAAATGTGACTGCATTATGATTTATCTTTCTGCATCAATCACGAAAAAAATGGGGAAAATTTAATCCCTTAAAATTCTTCAGCAAGACCTGGTGGCAGCGCCGAGCGTATTTCAATGAACTGAAACAATATTGTAGAGTTTACAATCCGATTGCTGGAGAATATAAGAAACAAAAATAACCGACTGGTATCGTCCAGCGGTTTTTATTTTGCCAAATTCGGAATATAAAAAATCGTATCTCGTCTCTGTATAATGGTTCTAACGTCCTCTACGATACGACCTACCACATAACTGAATAAATTTTTTTATTTTAGCGAGCGCTTGCGTACTCCGGGCCTTCAGAGCTATATTGATGTCAGATTTAAGGATGGCAATCATGAAAGTCATTCTTGTCCCACCGGTGCATTTTGACGTAAAAGAGAGCTACAACACCAGAATGCGGCCTGACCACCCCTGTGGGAAGCCGGACAAAAAAAGGACATTTCTGCAATGGGCGCGAATGGCGAGCACAGCAATCCACGACCTTGGCATTACTGCGCATTTTATAGAACCAGTTGAGGATCTTTACGATATGACTTTCGCGTGCGACCCGGGATTTTGGGTTGACGACCTATTTATCCCCGCGAATTTTTGGGCGAGCCCGCGCAAGCCGGAAGTTGAGCATTTTGTAAAATGGTTCAGAGACCGGGAATATATGGTGAAGCATTTGAGCCCGCTGGCTTTTTTTGAAGGCGGAGATTGTGTCTTTGTAAAAAATAAAATAATTATAGGCTACGGAGAAAACAGGACCAATCTGCAAGGAGTAGAAGAAGTTGCTTCTATTTTTAAAAAAAGCAGGGTGGAAAAAGTTGTTCCTATCAGGCGGGTAACCGAAGAATTTTACCACTTAAACTCCGTGCTCACTTACTATCCGTCTGCTGATTTAATTATGTATTATCCGAAAGCTTTTGAAGATTCGGCCGGCGAGCAACTAGCTTTCAATTTTCCGGGAACGCGTATTGTGCCTTTGAGCGAAGCAACGCTTTTCCGCAAGCATCCGGATTTTGACGGAGAATACCTATACAGTTACGCCCTTAACGCGGTGGAGCGAAATGGGAAAGTGCTGCAGCCTTATTGCCATGAAATCCAAGAAAAAATACTCCGCGACCACGGCCTTGAAGTAATTGTCCCAGAAGACGGCAGTTCCGAATTTGAAAGATCCGGCGGATCATACAGATGCCTGATGATGATACATAACGTGACTCAATAAAAGCGCTCTTCAAAAGAACGCTTTTTTATGTTTCTTGGAAACAAAAACCCGCGTCCGCCAGTTGGCGGATCACGGGCTAAACTAATGTGTTGAGCGCTTTTTTAAAAATAGAAAGCGCCAAATCAATTTCTTCTTTAGTCACAATCAGCGGAGGCATAAAACGGATAGTTTTCTGGCCAGCCCCTATAAGCAGCAAACCGGGCTCCTCAGAAAGGCAGGCGCAAATAACTTCCTCGCAAATTTTTTTAGAAACAAGCTCAACCCCTATCATCAAGCCGCCCAAGCTGTCCACATCCAAAATGTTTCTGTTTGAATGCGCTATTTTCCACAATCCTTCTACCAAGTATTTTCCCAGCTTTTTTACTTCTTTTAAAAGGACTGGGTCGCTAAGAATTTTAAGATTAGCCAAAGCAGCGGCAACTGCCAGCGGAGATGCAGGCATTGTCCCGGAGTGGGCGCCTTTAGGCAAATCGCCGGCGGGCAAAATGTCAGTTCTTGCAATAACCGCGCCCAACGGCAATCCGCCGCCCAACGCTTTTGAAAGTATAATCATGTCAGGCGGCAAATTCAAATACTCAGATGCAAAAAGTTTTCCGGTGCGCCCGAGGCCAGTTTGCACTTCGTCAACCACGAATAGCGCGCCTACCTCTGCGGCGTATCTGCGTATTGCATTAAGCAACTTCAAATCTGGAATATTGATGCCTCCTTCTCCTTGCACTATTTCCACAAAAAGTACGCTCAATGGATAATCCTGCGGCAACAATTTAAGAAAATCCCGGAAAGCTGCGCCTCGTTTGGGGAAAGGAAGTCGTACAACCCTTAAACCTTCTTGGTGAAGTAATTTATGTACCTGTTTTGAACTTGAAAGATCCAAACTGTAGCCGTGCCTGCCGTGGAACGCTTTATCAAAAGCGGCAAAAAACGGCGCATTCGGGCGAGCCAGAACGCAAAGCTTTGCGGCGGCGCTCACAGCAGTAGCCCCGCTTACTTCGAAAATAACTTTTTTTGGATAAGGCACCGGGGCAAGCTCAATCAGTTTTTCGGCAAGAGCGACCGGGGAAACCTCTTCTCCAAGCAAGGCGCCGCGGCCGTGCACAGCACTGAACTGGAAATCATTAGAAATAATTCCTGTCGCAAATCTGGCCTGTTCTCCAATTGCCGAAACAACTTCTTCCGGACATTGTCCGGATCCTATAATGCCTACTTGCGATGTAAAGTCCAAAAACTGGTTGCCGTCTATGTCCTCAACCCAAACGCCGTTTCCTTTTTTAATCACCGGCCTATAATCTTCGACTGTCGTTGAAAAAAGCGTTTTATGCATTCTTTCGTAATAAGCCGCGGTTCTCGGTCCTAAATACCTCATTTTTTAACTCAAAATCTGCCTACAATATAGCACCGAACCCATGCCACTTGTCAATGTGGCGATTGCTTGCAGCAATTAAATATGCTATTATTGGATGTATTATGCTGAAATCGAAAGATAAAAAGAAAATAGTGGCGGAACATAGAATTCACGAAAAAGATACCGGCTCCGCGGAGGTGCAGGTTGCTTTGCTTACGAAACGGATTGACGAGCTGACTTCGCACTTAAAAGAGCACCCAAAAGACAACCACTCCAGAAGAGGGCTTTTGGGAATGGTTTCAAAAAGAAAGAAGTTTTTGAAATATGTGCAGAAAAAAAATCAAGCGAATTACGAGAAGCTGATTAAAAAATTAGGACTCCGTAAATAACACAAATCAACAAATGATATTCGAATGCAACAAATTACAAATAAGACATTCGCTATTCGTATTATTCGTATAAAATTTGTAGATTAGTATTATCATGGACATAAAACATAAAAATCAGCGCGTTGCGGTGTTTATTGATGCGCAAAATCTTTACCATTCCGCGCGTAGCCTTTTTGGTGGAAGAGTGAATTTCAAAAACCTTCTTGCCGTCGCAGTCGGCGGGAGGCAGTTAATCCGCGCATTCGGCTATGTTATCAGAACAAAAACCGGCGAGGAAAAACCGTTTTTTGAGGCGCTGATAAAATTAGGAATTGAAACCCGCGAAAAAGACCTGCAGGAATTTTTCGGCGGGGCCAAAAAAGCGGATTGGGACGTGGGGCTTACCGTTGACGCCGTCCGCACAGCAGAGATCGTGGATACAATTGTCATTGCCTCCGGCGACGGAGATTTTATTCCTTTAGTTGAATACTTAAAAAATCAGGGGCGCAGGGTGGAGGTCATCGCTTTCGGCCGCTCATCTTCCGGAAAATTAAAAGAGGCTGTTGATGAATTTATAGATCTCGGCGAAGAACCCGCCAAATACATCATCAAAAAATAAAGCTACTCCGCCACAATCCCTTCGCCCACCACTTCGCCTTCGGAGAACAAAGTGTTGACCTCCATATCGCTATTCATAAATTTTGTCGCGGCGGCCAATTCGTTTAACTGTAATTGTGTTGTTTTCTACCGCAAACTTAACCCGCCAATCGCCAATTCTATAACGATAAGGCGCCTCCGAGTCATCAGTGAGATGTTCGGCAAATTCTAACGGATCTGGAGCGGAAGCATAGAATTTTATTTTGTTGAGAATTCTTTTTCGTAAATTGATTGGGCACTTCTTCAAAAAATCGCTGGCTTGCGGAGAAAGAGCGACATTCATAAAGTCAATGTTTTTTAGTAAGTCCGAACTTTTTCTCCAACGCCTCCAAGGCAATAAATTTACCGGCTCTAAATTCTTCAGAAGCTTTTTTAAGGCGCATTCTAAATGAGGGATTGAAAGTTTCTATATCTTCAACTGTAGAATCCAGTTCGTCTTTTAACGGCTTTGAAATTTTCCAATCTATTGTCTCAGCAAGCAAAAGCAACGAATCCAGTTTTTTAAGAATATTACTAGGGAGTTCTGGATTGTTCAGTCCTTCCCGAAATGCTTTTGGATTCCAGATTATTTGTAAATCACCAAATCTTTTAGTTAAGAGCGAAATCAGCCTTTGTTCCGTTAAAGATTTGGGCTCCCGAGATTTTATCACCTCCGATAAAGAAATTATTGGGCCAGTAATAGTTTGGTTAGCCATAAAGCAAATTTATCACAAATCCTGCTTTGTGGCAAGTTTACTCCCCCGCGATCCCTTCGCCTACCACTTCGCCTTCGGAGGTGGCTTCGGCAACGGTTTCGCCGGAGCGGGAACGGATGTCGATTTTATAGCCTGTGAGTTTTGCTGCCAGCCGCACGTTTTGCCCGCCTTTGCCGATCGCCAGAGACAATTGATCTTCTGAAACAGTAACCTTGGCGTGTTTTCTCGCCTCGTCCACGTCCACCTCCAAAACTTTCGCGGGCGAAACAGCGCTAGCTATGAATTTTTCTTTGTCTTCCGACCAAGGGACGATATCTACTTTTTCTCCTCCGAGTTCGGCGATCACCGTGGTCACGCGCACGCCCCTTTGCCCAACACAGGATCCAACCGGGTCAATCCCCTCTTCTTTTGAAACAACCGCAATCTTTGTGCGCGCTCCGGCCTCTCGCGCGACGTTCTTAATCTCAACAACCCCCGAAGCTATCTCCGGCACCTCGATTTCAAAAAGCTTCAAAACAAGCCGCGGATGCGATCTCGAAAGATAAATGCCCGGGCCTCTTGGCAATTTCTCAACAGACAAAAGCAGCGTCTTAATTCTCTCTCCAACGCGATATCGCTCGCCCCTTATTTGTTCATCCGGCGGCAAGATACCGATAGTTCTTCCCAAATCCAGAAAAACGGCACGCCCCTCTATGCGCTGCACTATGCCGGAAACGACTTCTCCTTCCTTTTCTTTAAACTCATCAAACACGGAATCGCGCTCGGCTTCGCGGACTCTTTGCAAAATCACTTGCTTAGCAGTTTGCGCGGCAATTCTCCCGTAATCTTCTTTTGACTCCAAAGGAAAAATTAATTCTTCGCCAAGCTTGGCGCTCTTTTTATTTTTTTTAGCTTCATCCAGCATAATATGGCGATCCAGATTGAATCTGACTTTTTTTATCTCGCCAGTTTCGCCGCCAGCCTCGCCATAGCTTTCTGTTTCGCCGCCCAAAGCTTCTCTGGCGGCCTCACGAGCCTCTTGCTTCTCGCTTAGCGCATCAAAACCTCCGGCTGCTTTTGCCGCTTCTTCCGCCGCAATTTCTTCCTCGGACTTGATCATTGTTTCGTCCACAACGGTTTTAACCTGCCAAAACTCCGCCTTGCCTGTAGCCAGATCAAACTTTGCGCGCACAACCTGCGTTTTTTTTCCGTAATCGCGCTTATAAGCCGCGGCCAAAGCCATATCAATCGCCTCCATAATCTTTTCCTTGGAAATGCCTTTTTCTGCCGTAAGCTGTTCCAAAGCCGTATTGAAATTTTTTAGGTCTAACATAGATTATTTTTCGAAATTAAAAGTCCATCGTAATCATGATGGACCTATTTAATGCTAGCAAAAACAAACTCCCGTGTCAAGCCATCTCGATTTTGTCCACGCGAATGCATTTCCGGCAGTTTTTGTCTTCGCCGTTATTCGATGATTCTCTTTCTACTAGCTCCCCTTCGCAATTACAGCAAACATCGACCAATACGCTATGCACAAGCTCGCAAATCCGACAGTATTTTTCGTACATCGCAATTAGCCCTCTTCTGCTTTCAGCATATTCCTAGGCGGTATTCCTCGTCAAGATGATGATTAAGAAAATTCTTTAAAAACCTTCCCGGCTTTTTTGATGGAGGGCTGGAGGGTTTTGGAGCCTTCGTCCCAAGAGGCTGGGCAGACATGTCCAGGATTTTTGCGTACGAAATTAAGCGCCTTGAGCTTGCGCAAAATTTCTAAAGCGTTTCGGCCGATGGCATCCGCTACGATTTCCACGGCGCGCAAAATTCCGTCGGGGTCCACAATAAAAACCGCGCGCTGTGCCATTCCGTTTTCTTCATCGTAAATTCCGAGTTCTCGCGAAAATTTTCCGTTGTGGTCAGCAGCGAGCTGGTACTTTAAACCCTTGAGCAGCTCCTCCGTTTCAATCCACGCTTTGTGGGTGAAAACCGTATCCGTGCTCACGCCGACTATCTCAGCTTTTTCTTTAGCAAAATCTTCATATCTCCTGTTTAAATCCAAAAGCTCCGTCGGGCAGACAAAGGTAAAATCCGCAGGGTAGAAAAACAAAATAAGCCATTTGTCCACAAAATCATCGGACGAAATTTTCTCAATCTCGTCACGCAACGGATTATAAACTTCCAAATGAAACTTCGGAAATTTTTGATCAATTTGAAACATATTATGCGTGCTTAACGCATGTTACTGCCGCAGGATTTGCGCGCAATCTTGCTTCGTCGATCGGCTCGCCGCCAACTGCGCAGGCGCCGTATTTTCCTTGGCGCATTTTCTCAAGCGCTTCGTTTACATCACGCAGACGCGACTCCAAATTATACTCGGTACTCGCCGCGTTTTCCAACTCCTCTTCGGCGTCGGCCATCTCCTCTTTTGCCGCATGCATCAAATTCAAATCTGGCGCTTTTACTTCCCAATCCTCCGGCGCCTCCGGATTCCTTTTGGCAATAGTCGAAAGCTCCCCCTCAAGCCGAGCTTTCTCCTCCTCCAATTGCTTCCTAAAATAATCTAAATCTAATGCCATAGTTCATCGCTAAGCATAAACCGGCAATTCCACAGATATACTTTGTAGTTGTTCTTTTGGAACAGAGCGAGAAATTTTATAAAACTCAACTCCCAAAACCCGGTCTTTTTCGCCCATATCAATAAGGGTATTTTTGCCGGCTTTTATGGTTTTTTTTATTTTGCCTTTGCCAATATAGATATATAAAGCATCGGCTTGTTTGTCGTATTGTATTTTCATAACCAATATAATGTTATCACAATAGTCTTGTTTCCGCCATTTTCTATCGCGACCTCTAATGATTTACCCGCGAATCCGCGGCGCGCCAACTTTATATTGCCATCTTCGACTATTTCTATTTCCGGGTTTTTAATTGTCTCTAAAACCTGCGCCCGCGAAACCTTTCTTTCCCTCATTCTTTTCAGCGCATGGTTAGTAAATATAATCATGTTTATTAAACCCTATCAAAATTTTACCTCGGATGCAAATTGTGTCATGTTTTGCTCGTCCAAAAACTCTTTGAGCTTTAACGCGGCGAGGCGGCGCATTTTGAGAGATTGGCGTTTCTCGTTATCCATTTCGGCGAAAGTTTCCAGGCGTCCATCCGGCTGAAAAATCGGATCCCAGCCGAAATGCGATTCGCCGCGTGGAGAAACGATCCGCCCGGACACCGCGCCCTCAAAAAAATAAATTTCTTCGTGATTTTTTGCGTAGCCGATAATAGTTTTTGCTTCCGCATGATTGTTTTTTAATTTTTCGGCGATTTGGGCAAGCCCGGCCAATCCAACGCTTTTTAAAAACCATTTGATCAATGGCCCCGGCAGACCCTTGAGACACTCCAAATATAAACCAGTGTCTTCCACAATAAATTCACCCTGCTTGTGGTTTAGCGCCTCTTTCAATTTTGCTTCAATAATTTTTTGGGAGTCAACCTCCTGAATTTCCGGCAAATCCATATCCAGCTGCTCTATTTCCGGCAATACAGATTTAATTTCCTCAAACTTATTTTTATTTCCGGTGATGAAGTACAGAGACATTATCTCGGGGGTAATTTTATAAACCGTTCTAAAATTATGGAGAGCGCGTCGCGGGAGGTGGAAATTATAACGTATTTCTTGTTGAAAATGGAGTAGCCTAAAATTATTTTTCCTCCGGAATTTCTAAAAACCCGCGCATCGTTGTTTTGTATAATTTCGTCCTGAAAACTGAATTTTGAGATATTTTTAACGTCTTCTTCCGCCAAAAACGGCTTCCAATCAAACCACATTGCGCTCTCCCACGAAAAAAGCTGCGCTAATGCGCTTGCAAAATTCTTGACTTTTAAGATTGCGGCGAAATCGCGCGAATCCGGCCCGTAAATTATCAGCGCGTTAAAATCCGGCTCTAGATTATTCAAAAAGTCTTTTGGCGCCTGCCAATTTAAAAAACCGGCCAGTTCTTTTGCGTCCGCGAATTTTTCTTCTCCGCCCGGTTTTAAAATTTTAATAGGAAAATAAATTATTGTGCCGGCGCGAAGGCTTTTTTGGCGCTCCGCGCCAAGCGCGCCCGACAGCGCTCCTGGATTGGCCTCTGAAAAAGAAATTGTTTTTTCGTCTTCTGCCGACAAAAAACTAGCGAACGGCTTTGGAGCCTCCGTTGCAATTTCCGGAGAGGTTTTGAAAAATAATTTATAAGAAAAATATCCGGCTAAACCGATAATCAAAACGGCTACAACGCCATAAGCAACAGCCCTGTAAGGAAATTGGTTTTTGGGCCTGAATGTTTCACCCGCTTCCCTGCCCGCCAGATAAGCTCCGCGCGCGATATCCAGCTGCGATATTTTTTTCTCACTAATGTATTCTTCGGCATCAGTTTTCAGCGTCCGTATTTTAGGGAGTTCCTTGTCTCCGTCAGCCATACTTTATTTTAACATGCGCCTACCTTCTATGTGGTCTGCCGTGACCGCCGCGAGCTTGGCCGCCGCCGTCTCTTTGCATGCGGTATTCGGCTTGGCGGTGGGCAACTGCTTCGCCGGCTCGCCGATCTTCGTGAGATTTTAGCGGAAGCTCTTTTACGGCTTTTATAGAAAGATTAATTCTTCCTTGATCATCAACGCCGATGATTTTTACCGGCACTTCGTCTCCCGGAGATACGACGTCAGTCACTTGCTCAACGCGAAATGACGCAAGCTCCGAGATGTGCACAAGCCCCTCTTGTCTGGGAGCAACCTCAACCATCGCGCCAAATGGAAAAATGCGGGTTACTTTGCCAGTGAAAGTTTCGCCTATCTCAAATTCTTTCGTAAGCATTTTAATTTTTTCTTCCGCCGCCTTAAGGCTTTCCTTATTTGGTGAAGTAATAAAAATAGTTCCGTCCTGCTCAATATCAATTTCCGCACCGGTTTCGGCAACAATTGATTGGATCATTTTCCCTCCGGGCCCAATCACATCGCGAATTTTGTCCGGATTTATATGCATAGTCAAAATCCGCGGGGCAAAAGAAGAAAGTTCATCACGATGCTTGGGTAGTTCTTTGGTGATAACATCCAAAATTTGGATACGCGCCTCTCTGGCCTGCAAAAAAGCTTCGTGCATTATTTTAAGCGGAATTCCGTCAACCTTCACATCCATCTGGACAGCGGTAATCCCATCTTTTGTGCCCGCAACTTTAAAATCCATGTCGCCGTGGTGATCTTCAGGGCCCTGAATGTCTGTCAAAATTTTATAATGGGTTTCATCTTTTAACATAAGACCCATTGCGATCCCGGAAACTGGCGCTTTGATCGGCACGCCCGCATCCATGAGAGCCAACGAGCCAGCAGTCACCGAGCCCATTGAGGAAGAACCGTTTGAAGAAAGAGTTTCGGAAACAACGCGGATTGTGTATGGGAAAATTTCCGCCGGCGGGATCACCGCGACCAAGGCTTTTTCTCCCAAAGCCCCATGGCCGATATCGCGCCTTGATGGGCCGCGCATTGGTTTGATTTCCCCAACCGAAAAAGGCGGAAAATTATAATGGTGCATAAATCTTTTTTTGGTTCGCACTTCCATTCCTTCAATAAGTTGAACATCCGAAGGCGCGCCCAAGGTAGCAACAGAAAGAATATGTGTCTCGCCTCTATAAAAAACCCCTGAGCCATGCGTCCTCGGCAAAACTCCTGCTTTGGCAAAGAGCGAGCGCAGATCTTTTGTTCCTCTGCCATCAGGCCGTCTTTCTCCGCCAGTCGGCGAATCTACTATATTTTTGTGCACGATGTCATTAATCGCGTCTTCAAAAAGAGAATCGGCAATATTATGCGGAGTGTCCGCAAAATTTTCTTCGCATTCTTCCAGCCATTGGTCTTTTAATGCATTCATCGCTTCGTAGCGATTGAGTTTTTCTTTTATATAAATTGTCTCTTCCAATTTGGGGGCGATTTTTTTTCTGAATTCCGCACGCATATCCGCTGGCGCCTCAGCAAGTTTTACTTCCGCCTTCTCTACGCCGATTTCCTTTATAATTTTATTTTGAAAATCACAAAGTTTGTCGTTTTCTGCAGCGGCTAGTGCGAGCGCCTCCATCATTTCGTCTTCTAAAATTTCCGAAGCGGCCGCTTCAATCATGTTTACCCCCACGCCAAAGACTTTGGTGTGGGGGTTTACCTTACCTCTCACACCGCAGATGACTGTGTCCAAGGGCGCGCCTTCACGATCTTTATATGTTGGATTAATGGTGAGTTTTCCGTCCACCTTGCCAATTCTGACAGCGCCTACGGGCCCGGCCCAAGGAATGTTTGAAGTCCCCAATGCCAAAGAGGTCGCCAAAATCGCAAGCACGTCCGGATCGTTATCTTCGTCAATTGAAAGCGCGAGCACAATTACCTGCGTTTCGTTTCTGGTTTTTTGGTTAAAAAGCGGCCGGATAGAGCGATCAATTAGACGCGAAACCAAAATCGCCTCGTCCGACGCCCGGCCTTCCCTGCGCATGAATCTAGAACCCAAAATCATACCTGCGGCGTAGAATTTTTCCTCGTAGTCAACAGTAAGCGGGAAAAAATCAATCCCCTCGCGCATAGATTTATTTTGCACAACGGTCGCCAAAACAACCGTACCTCCGTAAGTGACAAGACAAGACCCGTTGGCCTGATGCGCCAAATCACTAAACTCGGCAGTTAAAGTTCTGCCTCCGACTTCAGTCGTAAATTTTTTAGATTGCATATTTACTTTGGGTGGCCTCCAGATTTTAGGGCCTTCGACATGCTCAGGCTCTACCTATCCAAAGACCACCGATTATTAATTAGTAATAATTAGATATTATTCTTTTGATTTGACCATGTCAAGCCATCCGGAAAATCCTGGCGGCTGTTTTTATTTTACCGAAAGCGCGATATCCAATTTTTTAGTAAATTCTTTGACGGCCTTGAATCCGGCGCGGAAATTATCAAAATTAAACTCATAGAAATTAACACGAGCAACTTTGCCATTTTTGTCATAATCAATGACAACATTGCCGCTGATGTCTGAGTCAACACTTTTGGCCCTGCCTAGTTCTATACTCATTACTTGGCTTTCCTTGTCGTATGAAATTTTAGGATTTTGTTTTTTCATAAATATTCTTCAGGTTTTGAGGTATCAATTATTGTAATAATTTTTAAATTATTTTTTGCTCTCTCGGCGACTACAATTAATAATCTTTTATCTCCAGCGTACAATTTTTTAAACATGATTTTGTCTTTTTCGTCATACAATAATTTGTTCGGATGCAGAATCGCGCTTTCTAACAGTTTTTCCGAAATTCGGCGCTCCGTCATTCGTTCTTTCGCGTGCCGGGTCAGTTCATAATCCATATCTTTATTTTAATCTTAAATTATCCGCCCCACAACTGTCACTATTGACAAGCTGTTTTAAGTATGCTATTCTAAAAATAGACCGTTTCAAATCACATCCAGAAAGGATAGTTCTCATGAATAGTGCCCAACGAAGAAAAATTAAAAGAAGATGGTTCAGGGAAAACGCCGAAGAAATAAGTAGAGTTATCGGCTGGATTAATAGCCCGAATCAATTTGTTATGTCTAACTTCTGGCGAGACGACTGTATTGAGATGGAACCAGAGCGGCTGGCTGTCTTTGGCAGTAGTTATTCTTATACCAAGGCGTACTGGAGGGGGTATCTAATAAAAAAGGGAATTGACCCCGAACGTTTTAGGCAACTCCACACAGATTTAAAACTCATTTCACCTTGATCGCTTAAGCCCCGACTTTACTATTGAATTTTTAAATAGTGCGTCTGGGGTTATTTTTTCACTACTTTCCAAAATTCGTCTTCCTCTAAACCGCCGAGTTTTAGCGCCGCGCGGAAAGTTCCTGGAGCGAGTTCTTTGTGAGGCGGTATGATGGTTGTAAAAGCTTTATTGCCAATTTTTCTTCGCAGTTTCACATGACTGCCTTTTTGCGAAACAAAATAAAAGCCGAACTCGCGGCTTAAAATTTTAATAAGCTCTTTGCCAAAAAAGTTTTAGACGTGCTTTAATTCTAGAGAAGTAACAAGCGGCGCAACATTAGAACACGCAAGCTTTTTTCGCAAAACTGGCTGGTCCTCCAAATAAAGTTCAATAGCTTCTTTCAAATTTGCTTGTGCTTCCTCTATGGTTTTTCCTTGACTCGCGACGCCCAACTCCAAAGAATAAGCCACGAACCATTCGCTTTCTTTATTGATTACTATTGTTGATTTATAAGTCATGCCCAAATCTTAACTTTTCAACTCAAAATTGTCACTATTGACAAGGTTTTGAACCTATTGCGTTAGCCGCGGCAATCAAAACGGGCGTTTTTTATTTATGCTATAATCAGAGAATGGACGGGCAGCACATACATCTTAAATATAAGATTTGCGTGTCCGGGGCGGCGGAGACGGGGCATTGCGCACCGGATGCTTTAGAAAAAGCAAAAATTTTGGGGCAGGAAATTGCAAAAAATAACGCCGTTTTGGTGAATGGCGCTACAACAGGCTTCCCGATGTGGGCGGCAATAGGCGCCAAAGAGGCCGGCGGATTTACAATCGGACTCTCTCCGGCATCTTCCGAAAAGGAACATATAGAATCTTACAAACTGCCTGTGGATTATATGGACATGATAATTTATACCGGATTCGGGTATTCCGGAAGAAATTTATTTCTTACGCGGTCAGCAGACGCTGTTATAATAGGCTGCGGCCGTTGGGGCACGATTAACGAATTTACTATCGCTCTGGAAGACAATAAGCCAATAGGAGTTTTAGAGGGTTCCGGCGGGTCTACGGACGTAATTAAAGACATAATCGCAAAATCACAGCGCGGCCCGGGCAATATCATTTACGATTCCGATCCGAAGCAACTGGTTAAAAAAGTTTTGGAGCTTGTAAAAAAAGAAAAAGTTGTTAAAGTATAAAGTTATATAAATATGTTTACGGCAGACACAATTCAAATGGTTTATCAGTTAACCCTTGCGGCGGTTTTGGGGATGCTGGTTGGTTTCGAACGCGAGTATCACGGAAAGCCGGCCGGGCTTCGGACCTACATGCTTGTTACCGTTGGCGCCGCCTTATTTACAATAATGTCTGTTAAAAGCTCTTTGGGCGTGTCTTACTTTGACCCTTCGCGCATTGCTTCACAGGTCGTGGTAGGCATTGGTTTTATCGGCGGCGGGTTGATTTTGGTTAGAGGAAGCCGCATTGAAGGCTTAACTACTGCCGCCGGTCTTTGGGCGACTGCCGCGATTGGCATGGCGACCGGATTTGGTTTTTACGTCATTGCAATTTACACAACAGTTCTTGTGCTTTTTGTTTTGTGGGTATTAAGATTTTTAGAAAATTATATTCACAACGGAGACCTTTCTCAAAATAAGCGCGATGAAGACGTTTAGATCCCCATTTTGGGAAGCCTTGGGTGTTTTTGGCGGAATGATTATAGGTTCCGGGATGTTCGCTTTGCCTTACGCCGTTTCTGTTTCCGGCCTTTGGGCTTCATTGATCGCGGCGGGCTTTGCTTTTTTCGCGGTTATGTCAATACATCTTGCCTACGGAGAGATAGTTGTAAACACGGAAGAAAGGCATCGTCTTCCCGGATACGTCGGGGCATATCTCGGCAAGTTTGCCGGCAATTTAAATAAAGCTGGGCAGATAATTTTTTTTAACGCAACGCTTCTTATTTACGCTGTTTTGGGGGGAGTTTTTTTATCTACGATCTTCGGCAGTCCCCCATTTTGGTGGACTTTAATTTTTTTTGCGGCCTCCGCGCTAATTTTATTTTTTGAAAACATTGAGGGGATAGGTTTTTTGAATTTTATTTTGACTATACCGATGGTTTTGGCGATCCTCATTATTTCCTTTTTGGCTTTCAAAGGCGGGAGTGTTGCGAATATTCCTCTTTTTGGACCTGACCCGTTTTTTGCGTTCGGCATTTTTGTTTTCGCGCTCACCGGCCTTTCGGTGATACCGGATGCATATGATATTTTTAGGTTCAGGAATGTTGAAGAAAAACAGCCTCTCAAAAAAATAATCGCCTTGGGCACGATTATTCCGATTATTTTGTACGCAATTTTTATCATAGGAGCGCTTATGGCCGTAAACGGTCCGGTTTCCCAAGACACAATCTCCAGTCTTGAAGGAGTTTTGGGACGGCGAGCGGTTATTTTGGGGGCGCTTGTCGGATTTTTAGCGGTTTTTACATCTTTTTTGGTTTTGGCGTACGATCTTAGACAGATTTATCGGCTGGATGCCGGAATTTCGAAGCTCTGGGCCTGGATTTTAAGCGCGGCAGTCCCAACGGCGCTTTTTCTTTTGGGGCTTACGGATTTCATAAAAATAATTTCTATAGTGGGTGGCGTATTTATAGCCTTGGACGGATTTTTTGTTATTTTTATTTTGCGCAAAATAAGGAAAGGCGGAATTTCGGGATATAAATTTCTGCCGTTCGGGCCTATTCATCAAGCTCTTTTGATTTTGCTTTTTGCCGCAAGCATTGTTTATGAAATTGTTTATCAAATATTATGATACCGGGCCTTGATTTGATTTCACTAATTAAGACGGCCGGTTATCTTGGTCTTTTTGGAATTGTTTTTGCGGAGTCCGGATTATTTATCGGTTTTTTTCTGCCGGGAGACTCGTTGCTTTTTACTGCTGGTTTTTTAGCATCGCAGGGATTTTTGAATATTTGGCTGCTAGCGCCGCTTGTTTTTGTAGCCGCGATTTTGGGGGATAATTTCGGATACGCTTTTGGAAAAAAGGTTGGGCCGGCTATTTTTCGGCGCGACGATTCAGTTTTTTTTCACAAAGATCATCTTGAGCGCGCGAAGATTTTTTATGAAAAATACGGGGCAAAGACTTTGGTGCTTGCACGTTTTTTGCCGGTTGTGCGCACATTCGCCCCGATTTTGGCCGGCGTAGGACAAATGCATTATCCGACGTTCTTTTTTTATAATATTTTGGGAGGGTTTTTTTGGGCAATCGGCATGACCGGGTTGGGATATTTTTTAGGAGCCGTAATTCCCGGGATAGACAGATATTTAATCCCGATAATTTTGGCGATCATTATCATTTCCGCTCTACCGACATTGATTCATATAATTAAACACAGAGAGTATATTATAAAACGTGGGCAAGGTTGAAGAATTAGAAAAATTAAAGCGAGAAATGGAGGCGGATAAATCACTGCCGCTTTTGGGGACGGCGAATTTGGTTTTTGGGGAAGGAAAGCCGGATGCGGAGGTAATGTTTATCGGCGAGGGGCCGGGGTTTCATGAGGACAGATTAGTAAGGCCTTTTGTGGGACAAGCTGGAAAATTGTTGGATAAGCTTTTGGCGGATATCAAATGGCCGCGCGAGTCAGTTTACATTACCAATATTGTAAAAAGACGTCCGCCGGAAAACCGCGATCCTTTGCCGGAGGAAATTGAAGCATACAAGCCGTATTTAACTCGGCAAATAAAAATTATAAATCCAAAAATGATAGTCGCGCTCGGAAGGTTTGCTTTGGCTTATTTTTTACCCAACGCGAAAATTTCTCGAGATCACGCTGCGCCCTCCGAAGTTTTAACGAAGGAGGGGAAAACTATTCTCGTTGTTCCTCTCTATCATCCAGCAGCCGCTTTGCGCTCTACTCAAGTATTAAAAGAGCTTGAGGAAGATTTTAAAAAACTGCCAGAGTTATTAAAAAATTCTCAATCTGTTGTGCCCAAACCGGTGTTTGCGCCAAAATTACCTCCCCAAGCCTCGCTTTTTTGATGCATACTTGCAAAAGACGCTGCGTTGTGTATCATTTAAGTATGAGCAGGAAATTGGATGTGTTATCTGCTATTTCCAGAGATGTTGCGCAGGTATTTTTCGCGTCTGTTTTTGTCGGGCCCGTTGTTAGCGGGCAGGCGACTCCATTTCTGATTTTTTCGGGCTTAGTGCTTTCGGTGCTCGCGTGGTTATTGAGCGTAGGATTTGTTAATGATTAGTTTTATTAGTGATAATGATATGGATATAATGACACAATTTTATATACTCGGCGCTCTTTTAGTTATTGCCATGGCTGCAGTTTTGATCGCCGTAAAAAAACACAGCTAAGAAACTATAGTTTTCTTGGCTTCGTATCCCATTTGTTGATTATATTTATAGAACAGATTTTGTTCAATGTGCTAAACTTTTAATATGCGCATAAAAATCAACATCACCGTAAACCGCGCTGTGCAGGTTTTGCTTTTGTATTTATTTTTGGTAGTAACATCTACCGCTCTTTTTGTGCCGATTTTTGCAGTATTTGTTACGGATTTCGTTGGCGGCGCCACTTTAAAAACCGTGGGTTTCGCGCTCGGGCTTTATGCGATTGCGAAGTCCTTTTTGCAAGTTCCTCTGGCAAAATTTTTAGATAAGCATAGCGGCGAACGCGACGATTTTTATACCTTAATGGCAGGAGCGGTTGTCGCGGTCATTTATCCGTTCGCGCTTCTTGGCGTTTCTAAGATTTGGCATCTTTATGCCCTGGAAGCTTTCGTTGGTCTGGGAGACGCGGCGCTTATGGCTGCGTATTATGCTTTGTTTGCGCGCCACGTAGACAAAGGCGCGGAGGGGTTTGAGTGGAGTTTATTTAGTGTTGGCGGGCTTACTATTTCCAGCGCCATCGGTGGGGCAATCGGTGGTGTCTTGGCCGACGCTTTTGGGTTTAAATTATTGTTTTTGATAAGCGGCATTGTGAATCTCTTGGTGCTTTTTTTGTTGATCCGCCTTTATCCGTTGCTCAATGGCGCTCGCCCAGTTGCTTTGCCTCCTTTTACTCCGATACCGAAAAACCCGACAACAAAACACTAACCTCCCCTAAAAAACAAACCCTCGGCGCGTTGTCCAAGGGTTTTTTACTGGGTTTTTATTTTTTTGATAGAGATCTATTTTGGTGCGAGTAAGGGTGTGCACATATACGCTCGAACGGAGCTCGTTGGATTGCTTATCAAAGCAAGCCCTTTGTTGTGCACTCCCTTACCAGCGCCAGGTTTTCCTTGCGGAAAGCCAAAGATTTACCTGATTTTATTGTCTCAAAAAATAACAGCCCCTTCAAGGAGAGGCTGTGGATAAGTGGAAGGGGGATTGTCCCTAGACCGGAGAAAGTTGTGACCCCGCAATGCGGGGCGCTAAAGCATTCTTTCCCGTTTTACCCCGATCATCTATTTTGCGGCATGAGTGGGTGCAGGGGTCCCACGGCGGCGGATCGGCTTGGCTATAGATGCACCTAAGCCAGCACGCCTCGGCACGTCGCTTGTCCTCCCAAATCAATGATATCAGAAATATAATTGTTAAAAGAGGGCTTTGTGGATAATCGGTGGAAAACCCGGCCAAGTCTGGAGAAAAAGTGTTAAAATACAACTATGTCTAATCAAGAAATTGCGAAAATCCTGCGGGAGATGGCGGAGCTTTATGAAATGGAGGGGGTTTTGTTCAAGCCGCGCGCCTATGAAAAGGCGGCGCTTGGAGTTGAGGCGCTGAATAAGGAAGTAAAAGATATTTATAAAGAGAACGGCCCAAAAGAACTTTTAAAAATTCCCGGGGTGGGCAAAGGAATCGCTTTTCACATCGAACTTCTTTTAAAAAAGGGGCGTTTTCCGGAATATGCAAAATTGAAGAGAAAAATTCCCGTTAATATTTCGGAGCTTTCGGCGGTAGAGGGCGTGGGGCCGAAAATGATAAAAATTTTATATAAAAAACTAAAAATAAAAAACCTAAAAGATTTGGAAAAAGCAGCGCTGTTGGAAAAAATTAGAAAATTACCTAGGTTTGGGCAAAAATCCGAAGATAAAATTTTGCGCGGGATTGAATTTTTGAAAAAATCGGGCGGCCGACAGGTTTTGGGATTTATTTTGCCGGAAATCAGGAATTTGGAGAAAATGATCCGCGCCTTTCCTGAAGTTAAGGAAGCCATAGTTGCTGGCTCAACGCGCCGACGCAAAGAAACCATCGGCGATATTGATATTTTGGCAACCTCGAAGACGCCGAAGAAAGTAATGGATAGGTTCGTGGATTTGCCATTCATTGCGCACGTCTACGCAAAAGGGGGAACAAAAACAATGGTGAAACTCAAGAATGGTTTGGACGCTGACCTGCGCGTTGTGCCCAAAGAATCGTATGGCGCCGCGCTTAATTATTTTACCGGTTCAAAAGATCACAATATAGCGCTTCGCGAGATGGCGATCAAGAAAGGATGGAAGTTGAATGAATATGGGCTATTTCGCAGAAAAAAGAAAGTCGCTGGCCGCACCGAGGAGGAAATTTATAAAGCGCTGGGTCTTAATTACATTGAACCGGAGATGAGAGAAAATACAGGCGAGCTGGAATTAGCCAAAACTCGCAAGCTTCCGAAATTAATTGGCTACGGAGATTTAAAAGGTGATTTGCAAACACAAACAAATTGGACAGATGGGGAAGATTCTATTGAGGCAATGACCAAAGCCGCGCATGAAGCGGGATTGGAATATATCGCGATAACCGACCACACGAAATCTTTGGCTATGACCGGCGGATCGGATGAAAAAAAACTGCTGAAGCAGATGGCCGAAATTGATAAAATTAATAAAAAGCTTCACGCTTCAGGTTTCAAGATTCGTGTTTTAAAGGGCGCGGAAGTGAACATCGGCAAGGATGGTTCGCTGGACATCAAAAATGAAGTTTTAAAAAAGTTGGATGTTGTTGGAGCCGCCGTGCACAGCCATTTTAAATTATCGCGGACGGAGCAAACAAGGAGGATTATAAAAGCGATGGAAAACCCGAACGTGGACATTATTTTCCATCTGACCGGCCGGATTATAAATAGGCGTGAGCCAATTGAAATTGATATTGATGAAATAATCCAAACCGCCAAGCGCACGGGCACGGTCTTAGAGATTGATGCGTATCCTGACCGATTAGATATAAAAGACGAATATATTCGCAAGTGCGTTGAAGCAGGAGTAAAAATGTCCATTGATTCCGATGCTCACTCCGCCTCGCATTTTAAATTTCTTGAAATCGGCATCTCCCAAGCCAGAAGAGGATGGGCAACTAAAGCAGACATAATTAACGCCTGGCCTCTGGAAAAAATGCTAGGGTTTTTGAAGAAAGGGGGTCGTTAGATTTATTTAATGGGCGTTTTGCCTTTTTTATAACCCTTTTTGAATGTTTCGTCGTCTCTGGTGCTAAGACAAGCAGTGATCGTTTCTTTTATTTTTTTATTGATCTTTGTTGTGAATACTCTGTTTCCCTCTCTGGTGCGGATAGATCTAAGTAATTTAATACCCCTTACCCACGCATCCCGTTCTGCCAAAGGAGAATAATCCGGCATCCAATTTTCACCTTCAACTTTCTTGGCTTTTTCAATAAAGGCTTGGTCGCTAAATTGTTGATTGTGTCCTATTTCGTGACAAAGAGCGAAAATTGCTTCGTCCGAAAGTCGTTCTTGAAAATTACCCTTGTTATAATAACCCTGTTTTTGGAATACGCCAACATGAATATATTTTTGTTGGATGTCAGCTTGGTCTCTGTGCCACGCCAAAAACAAGGTGCCCGGCTTAACGTCTCGGCCGAAATCGTGCAGAAGCGCACCATCACTATCCATTATCTTAATCTGCATAGCGTAATCGGGCAGGTTTGGATTTTTTTCCGAACCAGGCATTCTTTCTACTGACAAAGATACAACGGCATTATTATCGCCTGGGATGTCTACGGATTCTCGCAGTTTTCCATATAACCTCTCGTGATTTATAAAACAATTTAAGGGTAGCGGATTTAGGGCTTCCATAAGTTCTAAAATAGATTTCTCTCTATTCAAATTCCGCAATACTTTATCGGCTTCTTGGCCGCTTTTCTCAATTTCTGCAACTGATTTTGAAGATAATTTAAATCGATCGAAGAAAAAATTATACGCAGTAGTGTGCCAGGCGTAAAATGGATCATCGATTTCTGAGTAAAACCAACTTGCTTTAATTCTTGCTTGTATTTGCAGAAAATGACCTAACAATTCGGGCGGCGGTTCCGGCGTTAAACATCCCTTTTTCCATTCATTGATTTCGTCTTCAACTAACTGATTCAAGATTCTTTTCTGCTCGGCTGCCTGTTTGTTTTCCGTGGTTTCGGGGGTTATCTTATCTGCTGTCTGATAAAAACTTTCTGACATAACAGAAATTTAGCACAAAATGAGCAAGCTTTCTAGTTTCAAGCATGCCGCGGCTGGGCGGAAAAAATGACATCATCAACGCCTGGCCTCTGGAAAAAATGCTCGGGTTTTTAAAGGGAAAATAAAAAACGCGTTGAGCGTTTTTTAGATGGCGATAGTTTTAAGTAAACTGTTTTTGCGCAAGGCACATATTTAGAAACTGCGCTTCTTCCGGCGAAATCGGGTGCGTTTTTATAAAAACCCCCCATTCTTCAGCAGTAACTTCGCTGGACCGTTTCCATGTATTGCCAAATCTGGCAAACGAATTTAATAAAACGCCCTTTTGGAAGCCTAAAAATTGAGTAACGTGCCTTGCTATGTCTTTGTGACTGAGGTTGATGATGATTATTTCCCATAGCTCTTTGCGGTTTGTGTAAGCTTTTGTTGCGAGCTGCGTTGGCCCTTCGCGGCGGCAAATTATGGACGCAGAAGCGCGATTTATGTCTTTAAAATCTGACCAAAAAGCATATTCGCGGTTTTCTTCAGCGGCTTTTGATGCGACGCAAAACACTATTGTGCCAGCAAGCAGAACCACCAACATGATGCTCAAAATCCCAAACCAAGAAGATTTTTCCACTTTTCGAGCCTTGAACGTTTCTCATCTCAAAATAGCATTTCGGATTTTGCAGTCAAGCCTGTTTACTCTTATTTTCCGCGCCTCCTGATGAACGCCGGGATAGAGTCCCATTCGGATTCTTCCTGGCCGTTGGCGCCGTTTTCTGGTTTTTTGAGGCCATTTACTGGCTGGCTATTTGAAGATATGGTCTTTGGAGTAAAAGATGTTTTATTATTAAGAGCAGCTGTTGGCCCGAATAAGGTCGCGGATTTTCCAATGTGATTATCCTGGAATCCTGAAGCTATTACCGTAATTTTAATATCTCCTTTTTTTAACCTGTCGTCTTGAATTGCTCCGAAAATTATCCTTGCATCCGGATCAACCGAAGAAGTAATTACTTTCGCGGCTTCATTGATTTCCCACATTGTAAGATCCTGGCCTCCGGCGACAGCGAAAAGCACTCCCCTTGCGCCATTGATTGAAATATCCAGAAGCGGCGAGCTGATTGCTTCTTGCGCGGCCGCTTCTGCGCGCGCTTCGCCTCTGCCATGTCCTATACCCATAAGCGCGGATCCGGAACTTTGCATAATCGTTCTGACATCGGAGAAATCGACGTTAATAATTCCGGGCACCGTGATTAAATCGGAAATTCCTTCCACTGCGTGGCGCAAAACTTCATCGCACATGGCAAACGCGGAAATAAATGAAGTGTCCTTGGATACAACTGACAGCAATCTGTCATTTGGAATAACAATTAATGCATCCACCGCTTCGCGCAGTTTGATTAACCCGACTTCGGCAATGCGCGCGCGCTCCAACCCCTCAAAAGAAAACGGCTTTGTTACTATCCCGATTGTAAGCGCGCCTTGGGCTTTTGCGGCATGCGCGACTACCGGAGCGCCGCCGGTCCCGGTGCCTCCGCCCATGCCGCAAGTTACAAAAACCATATCCGCGCCTTTTAATGCTTCGTGGATTTCGTCTTTGGTTTCTTCAGTTGCCTGGCGGCCAAGCTCCGGGTTCATGCCGGTGCCAAGCCCTTTGGTTATGCCTTTGCCAATTCTGATTTTTTTGTTAGCCAAGCTTTGATGAAGATCTTGCGCGTCCGTGTTTATGGCGATAAATTCAACCCCGCGCACTTTGGAGCGGATCATGTGGTTCACCGCGTTTTTCCCGGAACCCCCGACCCCCACAACTTTTATCCGCGCAAACGATTCAATATCTGGTTTGATGTGTGGCATGATTGGTTAAATAGTTAAATGGTTGAATGGTTATATCCTAACCATCAATAAGAATCGCGCAATGTTGACAAAAATTCAGCAATTTGCTAGCATATTTGCAGAATTCTATGCATGCGGAGGTTTTATGCAAATAGCACTGACAATTTGGGCCCTTCTGTTGCTGTACTTGTGTTGTAAGTTAATTGGAAAAGCATGCGCATTCGCGAGAAATCCTAGAAAAACCAGCGCGCTCTTCTTGGTGCCGTTGCCTATGCCAGAAGAATGGGAAAATGAGCAAGCTCGCATTATTCGAAATGCAGCATTCTTGATTTGCATGAGCATCGTTACCATTTCATTTTCGATGTATTTACATTTTGTTTTTCCTATCTTTATTTCCGGCGCAACTATCCTGTTTAGCTTGCTTGCGATGTTCGAGGCTGATCCGCGTTGCTGGTAAAATTCAGACCCTGGCGAAAGCTGGGGCTTTTTTTCTGTATATCTGAATACGATCGTGGTAAGACGAACGGAAGCTGTTAAAATATTTTTAAAAAGTGTTTACGGTAAAAATGCTCTAAGCCAGCGGAAGAGCGAACCGGTTGGACCGCGGAAAAAAGGAGAAAGCGAATTTTGTTTTTCCAAAGCCATAAGCGCCGCGCCGACCGCGACCGCCCATGCCGGATTTTTTACCTTTTCCTTAAAGCCTCCGATATTGTCCGGCTCGGCGATTTTGACGTGAAGCTTAAAACGCTCTTTTGCAAAATTTGCTATGCCCGGGAGATTAGCGCCGCCTCCGACAATAACTATGCCTGCGGGAAGAAGTCCGGCGCGATCAACTTTTTTAAGATGCTTTTCAACCAATTCAAAAACGTCGGTCATGCGAGCTTCTATGATTTCAGAAAGTTTTCGGCGGGAATAATTTCCATAAACTAAATCTGTCCCGCCTGCCTGCCCGCCAATTGGCAGGCGGGCCGGACGGGCAAGTTTGTTGGCCGAAGCTAGCGCCGGCTCAACGCTGCCATAATTGATTTTGATTTTTTCCGCTTCCTCCAAAGTTACGCGCAGACCCATAGCAATATCGTGCGTAATATGGGACGAACCAAACGGCAAAATTTCCAAAGAATAAGGCGCGTTTTCCTCAAATAAAATAAGTGAGGTCGTGGCTGCGCCCAAATCCAGAAGCATTATCCCGGCCTCTTTTTCTCTGCGTTCTAAAATAGCATGCGCCGCGGCTGCCGGCGCGGCAACTATCTCTTCTATTTCAAGTTCCGCCTCTTCAAAAGCCTTGAGCACGTTTTTTAAATTTTGAGAAAAAGACGTAATAAACAAAACTTCCGCTTCAAGTTTGGTTCCGCTAAGCCCCTCCGGATCGTGAGTTTGGGTTTCATTGTCTATGCGATAAAGAGCCGGTATTTTATGAAGAATTTCCCGATTTGACAGCCTATTTAAATTGGTCTCGCTGGCCAAGATTGCTCTGGCGGCGTCTTCTTTGGTAATTTCACCGTCTGCGCGGGATACCGCAACAAGGCCTTTGGATTTTTGGAAAACGATGCCCGGGCCGCCTACCGCCACATAAACACTGTCGCCCTTTATCCCGGCTGATTTTTCCAAAACAGCTACAGCTTCCCTGATTGCCACGGCGAGTTCTTTTGGCTCCAAAATAACCCCGCGTCTCATGCCGCGAGACAACGCGGCTCCCACGCTGACCACGCGAGGCAAAATTTCACCGGATACAGACTCCAGCGCTACAGCCTTTACTGACTCCGTCCCAATATCTATGCCGATAACGCCGCCGTGACGCATCATTTTGATTTTAATATTTTTAATTCCCTCTCCTTCATTTTTTTGGTGTCCTCGTTCCGTTTATGATTAAATCCTAACAAATGAAGGGCGCTGTGGACAAATAAAAACGGGAGCTTTTGTTCCTTTGCGTTTAAAAAAATCTCTCCTCGGCGCCTCTCCAATAAGAACGACAGAGTATTTGCCGGCTTATTTTTGTTTAAATATCTCTTATTTAAAGCCTTTATAACAGAAGAGGGGGCAAAAACCACAGAAAGCTCAAATTGTTTGGGGAATATCTTGTTTCCAAGTTTTTTAAATATTTTTGTCCTGATGCGTTTTTTGGTTAAATTGCGGAATTCAATCATGAGAGTTGCGACAGCTTCGCCTTGAGCATTTTGGAAATTCTGTCTCCGGAAGCTTTATTTTTCAGCGTCGGCATAATGGTTTTCATAACTTTTCCAAAATCTTTTTCTGAATCGGCTCCGGGCTGGATGCCGGCCTCTCTGATGCCGCTTTCGATAATTCGAACGAGGTCTTCATCGGAGATTTCCGGCGGCAAGTATTCCTGCAGAATCTTAAGCTCTGCTTCTTCCTTTTTGGCCAAATCTTCCCGGCCTCCTTTTTTATATTCCGCAGCCGCGTCTTTCCGCCGCTTAGCCTCAGACAAAACTGCCTCCAAAACTTCAGGGTCGGAAAGGCCAACATCTTTTTTTCTAAGCTCAATTTCCTTGTTGGCAACGGCGGCCGCGAGCATTCTCAAAACGGAAAGCCTAAGCGCGTCTCCGGACTTAAGCGCCCTTTTTTGATCTTCTGTAATTTTGCTTTTTAAATTCATTTCGCGGTTATTTTGTTTTGCCCAATTTCCGAAGCTGCCATATTTCGCGCTCCCACTGAAGCCTCCGCAAAGCCTCGCGCTTTTTTTGATAATCAGATTTTGAGGAAACATAATATCGGCCGCCTCGCGCGCGCGCTAAAAGGCCGCTTTGCTGGATTATTTTTGAAAAGCGCCTAAGCAGACTCCCGGCCGATTCATTTTCTCTTTTTCTTACTTCAACCATAAATGATATATCGATATATCGAAATTTCGAAATTTTATTCCCACCCTCCTAATATGTGCAGGTGTATATGATCTATAATCTGCCCTCCTTCGCGGCCTACGTTAAAGACCAGTTTATACCCGGAAAGGCCCAGCTTTGCCGCAGCGTCTTTGGCTTCGTGTATCAGGTGCCCCATCAACGCCTCGTCTTCGTGTTTAACTTCTTTAATGGAAGATATGTGTTTTTTTGAAACCACTAAATAGTGTACTGGGGCTGACGGTTTGATGTCCTTAAAGATAACAGCTTCCGGCGTTTCTTGCAAGAACTCGGTCGGAATTTCTTTGTTTGCGATTTTGCAAAAGATACACGGCTCCATCTTAAAATCATATCAGATTTTGCGCGTCTTACGCAATATCTTTTCCGCTTTCTTCAAATCATCTGGATAACCGATTGGCAACCAAAAATCGGCTTTGACAGCCATCATTTCATGCTCCTTCGCAAGCTGGGCCAAAGGATAAGTAATGTAGTATTCGCCGTTGGGGTGCTGAACCAACGGGTATTGGAAAATTCGCGAGTCCAGCACTTTGACGCCAGTTGAAGCTAGGTTGGATGGCGGGTGCTCCGGTTTTTCTACAATTTCTAAAATCCTTCCCTTTTTATCCTCCACCACAACGCCGAACCTCCTCGGATCTTTTACGCTGCGCACCAAAAGCGCCAGCCGATGATTCAAAAGTTTCGTTAAATCTTCTTTTGATTGAAGATCGTCAGCATAAAGCATTAAAAATCTGTCATTTCCCAAAAATTTTCTGCAAAGATGCAAAGCGTGGCCCGTGCCCAATTTTTCTTTCTGCCGGACATATTTTATCTTGAACCTCCCAAATTGCTTCCCGAAATATTCTTCTATCTGATTGCGCAAATAACCGACGACTAAAATGACTTCGTTAACTTCGTCCGGCAAAGCATCCATAATATGATGCAAAAGAGGTTTGCCCAAAATTTTAATCATGGGCTTCGGGCAATTGTTAGTAAGCGGCTTCATCCTCACCCCCTCCCCCGCAGCTAAAATTACAGCTTTCATACGTTTAATAATACTTTTTTCAGCTTACATGCGTTTCTGCTAAACATTCAAGACCGATCGGTAAAAAATGTGTAATCTAAATTACGGAACAAAAAAGAAAAGCCCCCGATGTTCTGGGGGCTGAAGTTCTACGCTACTCTCCGGAGCGTTTGGCATTATGCCATTTCGGAAGGACAAAGGGTCAAGCGCCCAAGCGCAGCAGGACACATTGGTCGATGTCTAAGTTCTACTTGCCGAAGCGGAGAGCGGGATCGTCGGAACCCCAGCCGCGGTCCAACCAGCGCCAGTGCAACACGACCCCGTCGCCGCGCCCGCAGAGACACGGGACAAACAGGTTGCCGTGGCGGTGCCGCACGACCGACTTCCACCCAAACACCGCCTTGCTTGCATATAACTTGCGGAACACAGCAATGCCCTTGGCTTGGATGGCCAGGAGGTCGGCCAGTCCTAGGCAGTCGGCAAGAGCGTTGTCCTTCTGAAGATGCTTATAAATCGTGTGGCCTCTCACAGCTCCCGTTTTCTGGTCATTGTGGAGCCAAAGCTCGACCGCGTTGAGGTTGTATTCGGCGGGTCCAGTGAGCTCCAATTTGGGATGCATTACTTTCTTCATCCAGTCGGGATAGCTCGGTTTGACCGAGCGGTCCACGCGGATAATGAAGTCAGGTGACGCCTCTGGAGCTGGGACAACGTCTCCAACAGCTGCTAGACGCTCAATACGACAAATTTCCGCGCGGCCTTCAAGCGCTTCTCGCACAAGCCCGAAAAAGTCTCCACCAGTTGCTTTCTTGAGCAACGAGTGCGTCCACCCGTGTCGAGCCAGCGCAAACTCGACTTCCTGAATCTCTCCCGCGCTACCAAAAGTGAACTTGTCAGCCATGACTGGTTCTCCTTCTGGACTCGTTTTCTTCAAAACTAGTCCGTTTGCTGTTTTAATTTGGCTTTCGCCACAGCCCCGACATGACTTTTTATAAGCCAGTTCGGGGCTATGGCAAAGCGCAAGTTAGCTTATTAAAGAGCCATGTCCCGATTATACGCCTGCAAGAAGGCTTTGTCAATAGCTACTCCACCGTCACCGATTTTGCCAGATTGCGGGGCTTGTCGACATCTAAACCCAGTAAAACGGCGGTGTGGTAAGCAAAAAGCTGGAGAGGAATAACCGAAAGAAGCGGGGTGAGCATCTCCAAAGTTTGCGGAATGAAAATGACGTCATCGGCAAGTTTGCCGATTTTTGCATCACCTTCCGTTGCCACCGCCAAAACGCGCCCGTTTCTTGCTTTAATCTCCTGAATATTTGAGAGTATTTTTTCATAAACAGGATCTTTCGGCGCCAAAGCCACAGTCGGAAAATTTTCGTCAATCAGCGCGATAGGCCCGTGCTTCATTTCGCCCGAGGCGTAACCCTCGGCGTGCCGGTAAGAAATCTCTTTTAATTTTAGCGCGCCTTCCAAGGCCACCGGAAACTGGTACTTTCTGCCCAAGTACAGAAAATTTTTATACTTTAAATATTTTTCTGCAAGTTTCTTAATTTCCGCGTCTCCGCTTAAAACCCTTTTCATTTTCGCGGGCATGGCTTTCAGTTCTCTTACCAATTTCTGTCCGAGCACATCCGACACGGCGCCGCGCTCGCGTCCTAAAAACAACGCAAGAAGCGCGAGCGCCCCCAATTGCGAAACAAACGCTTTGGTTGAAGCAACTCCGATCTCCGGGCCTGCGTGATTATAAACCCCCGCGTCGGATTCTCTTGCGATAGTTGAACCAACAACATTAACTATGCCCAAAGCCAAAGCGCCGCGCTTTTTAGCCTCCCTTAGCGCTTCCAAAGTATCCGCGGTTTCTCCTGATTGCGAAATAAAAATAGCAGCGGTGTCCGAATCTATAACCGGATTGGAATACCGGAATTCCGAGGCGTACTCTACGGACGCGGGTATTTTGGCAAATTCCTCAAAATAATGCTTGCCAACAAGCCCTGCGTAATAAGAAGTCCCGCACGCGGAAATTATAATTTTTTTCGCGCGGAGCAAACGGTCGCGCACAGCAACAATCCCGCCCAATTTGGCGCTCCCTCCGCCAGTTGGCGGATCAATCAGTCTTCCCAAAAAAACATTTTCCAGCGCGGACGGCCCCTCAAAAATTTCTTTCTGCATAAAATGGTCGAATCCGCCTTTTTGCGCCTGCGAGATATCCCAATCTATTTTGTCAACTGACTTTTGGATCGCCTTTTTGGAAAGATTGAATATCTGCATCTGTGACGGGGCGAGAACCGCCGCTTCGTTGTCGTGCAAATAAACAACGTTCTTTGTAACTCCCACAATTGCCGAGGCATCGGAGGCAACAAGATACTCTTCATCGCCAACGCCCAAAATTATCGGCGAGCCTCGCCGTGCAACGACAATTTTTTCCGGATCGTGTTTGGAAATCACGGCAATCCCGAAAGTACCGTCAACATGCCTCAAGCCCTCCAAAACAGCGTCCTCCAAAAATATTTTCCCAGACGACAAAAACGGCCGCTCAAAAAGGTGAGCCAAAACCTCCGTGTCCGTTTCGGACAAAAAAGAATGTCCCTCCCGAATAAGCGCTTCACGAAGCTCGGCGTAATTTTCTATAATGCCGTTGTGCACAACAAAAATGCCGCCTTGGCAGTCGGCGTGAGGATGAGCATTTCTATCAGAAGGCTTGCCGTGAGTCGCCCAGCGCGTATGGGCAATCGCGGATTTTCCATTCCATAATGTTGATTTCCGCGACAGGCGGCTCTCAAGCGCGGAAACGCGCCCCGCCGCTTTTTCAAATCTGATTTTCGCGCCATCCCAAAGCGCAACGCCCGCCGAATCATATCCGCGGTACTCAAGCGCCCTTAAACCATCTATCACGATGGGTAGGGCATTTCTTTTTCCTATATAACCAACGATACCGCACATATACTTATTATAAATAAAAAAACCGGCGCATTGTTACGCCGGTTACTGTGGAACTATGTTTGCGGCTTCCGACAAAATCTCGCGGGCATAGCCAGGTCGGTCTGTAAAAATGCCATCAAGCCCCAACTGCCACGCAGAATATATATCGCTATGATGGTTAACCGTGTAAGCATACACGGAAAATCCGCGTTCACGAAAATAACCCACAAGTCTCGTGTTAACCATTGAAAAATCGACGTGTATACTTTCAGCGTCCAGCAATATTCCAGCCAGAGCAATCGCCCAATATGGAATTTTTTCTGATCTACTCTCCCACAAAAAGCCGATTCGCGCCGACGGCCTGCCGCCTTCAAAAAATCTTATCTTACAAAGTTCGCGCCACAAAAACGAAGAAAAAACAATTTTGTCGCGGTAGCGAAGACCTTGAGTCATTTCCAAAATTTCGTGAACCAATCCTTTTTCTTTGATTTCAATATGAAGTTGAATTTGCTCCCCCAAGAAAAACTTCTCATCAGACAAAGGAAGATAAGCCCCGTCAACTTTAATATTAAGGAAATCTTCGAGGGAAAGCGCCGCAGCACAATCTTCTTCTGTAAGAATAGGGTCGTGCGACAACACTAATTTGCCGCAAAATTTGCATCTCCTCGCGTCCGTTTCAATAGCATCCGATCCCAATTCGTGCGCCGCTAAAAACGCCTCGCGAGTATTTTCTTTTTCAGAGGCCGACGCCCCACGATGAGCAATGATCAGCATTGATGCTCCTCGCCCAACGAAATCTTTTTCCCGCACTTCTTGCAAATTGCGTCTCCGCGCATGACACGCCCCAATGCACCTTCTAACCCATTCCTAGCATTTCCGCGCAAAAATATCAAAAAGTTGTGCATAGCTGCTATCGCTATGCAACAAAACCTGTCGATCGACACAAAATGTTGCCGCAGCAAAATTTAATAAAATTTAAAAACAAAAAGCGAGGTTATTTGCCTCGCTGATTTTCAGCATCCTGTTTCTTCAAAAAATTTTCGACCAATTTGATCGTTTTTTTATCCAGCTTATAACCATCTGGAACAATCGCGTAAACCTCCGCGATTGCCAATACAACCTCTTCGCGAAATTTTTTTTGGATTGACTCTAAGACAGCTGGCGACTCGGCCTGAACCGAGAATGTTTTAAAACATCGTTTCACAACACTATCAATAAGCTTAAGAGCTAAGCCTTGTTCCATCATGGGCGCCACCTGCAGTTTCTTAGATTTCTTTGTCATTTCTATCCTCCTAAACCACAAAATTGATTAGCCGCTTCGGAACGAAAACGACACGCCGTGGTTTTTTGTTTTCTAGCGCAAGTTTAACTTTTTCGCGCGCGAGAGTCAAGGATTTGCGTGATTTCGCGTGAACTGATAGTCTTAAATCATGGCTACATTAACTATTCCACCGAGCTTAATAAAAGAACAAGAGTTGGTTATAATTCCCAAAAAGGCCTACGAAGATTTGCTTAAGATTCGCAATGCAAAGATAAAAGAGGTAGAAATGACCAGTTTGCAAAAAAAGACGCTTCTGCAAATGAGGCAAAATTTAGCAAAAGGTAAATTTCTAACTACTCATGAGCTTAGACGCAAATTGGGAATTGAGCGTTGATCCAAAAGTTTATAAAGAATTAAGCAAAATTCCGAAAGATTACGCCGACAAAATCATCGGCGTGATTGAGTCTTTGGCTTTTGATCCTTATGCAGGAGACATAGAAAAAATAAAAGATGAGCAGTGTGTCTGGAGAAGGCGTGTTGGACGATATAGAATTTTTTATGAACTCTATCCAGATAGCAAATTGGTTAGCGTTTTTCATATAGAAATTAGAGGTTCAAAAACTTACTAACTAAAAAGCGAGGCTATTTATCCTCACTTTAATTTCCTCCTGGACAATCCGGAATTGGATCATGTGGATGTGGAACCGGACATGGCTTCATAATTACCCTTTCTAAACCACCAAGTTAATGAGCCTTTTGGGCACCCAAACGACTTTGCGTGGTTTTCTGTTTTCTAGAGCGAGCTTAACTTTTTCGCGCGCGAGAGTCAAGCGCTCGGCTTCGGATTGCGAAATATTGACTGGCGCTTCAAATTTGTCGCGCACTTTGCCGTTTATTTGGACAATGAGCTGAAAAGCTTCTTCTTCAACTAATTTTGGATCGTATTCCGGCCACGACTCAAGATGAATTGATTTCCAGCCCGAGGCTGGTCGGCCTTGGGCCGATTTGTTGCCAAGTTTTGACCAAATTTCTTCTGTGAGATGCGGGGCAAACGGAGCGAGTAATTTTAAAAAAATCACAAAGTCACCCTCCCCATTCTCCCCCTCCCTTTGGGAGGGGGTTGGCCCGCTTCGCCGGAGCTCCAGCGAGGCGAGGGGGTGGGTTATTCTTTTCTCCATTTCATTCAATAAAATCATCAAAGCCGATATCGCGGTGTTAAAATGAAATTCCTCAATATCTTCTCCGACTTTTTTAATGGTTTGATTTAGCGCTCGCGCAACTCTAGAATCTATGTCAGCGAAATGCTGTCCGAATTTCCAAACTCTGTCCAAAAATCTTCTTAAGCCGACGATGCTTTTCGGATCCCACGGTTTTTGGTCTCCAAAAGGACTCATAAACATCTCATACATCCGCAAGGCGTCCGCGCCGAATTTTTCAATCGTCTCGTTAGGACTTATCACATTCCCGCGAGATTTCGACATTTTTTGCCCATCCGGGCCCAAAACCAAACCTTGGTTTAGCAATTTTTGAAACGGCTCCTTCGTGTGCGCAACACCGATGTCATAAAGAAATTTATGCCAGAAACGCGCGTAAAGCAGATGTAAAACTGCGTGCTCAACACCGCCGATGTACAAATCCACCGGCAGCCAAAAACGCGCCCTGCGCTTGAAATCCGAATCTCGAATTTCGAATTTCGAATTTCGTGCTTTCGTTACATATGCGAGGTAATACCAACAGGAGCCGGCCCATTGAGGCATTGTATTAGTCTCGCGCTTTGCCTTGCCTCCGCATTGGGGACAGTTTACATTTACCCATTCAGAAACCGCGGCCAAAGGAGATTCGCCGGTTCCGGTCGGCTTGTAATTTTTGACTTCAGGAAGTTTTACCGGCAAATCGTTTTCCGGAACAGCAACATTGCCGCATTTCGGACATTTGATAATCGGGATTGGCTCCCCCCAATATCTTTGGCGTGAAAAAATCCAATCACGCAACCGATATTGGGTTTGTTTTTTGCCTCCAACTTTTTTAACAATTTCGTCTTTGTTAACCAATGGCATGTCAACAATCGGCAATTTAAATTTTTCAGCAAATTCGCGATCCCTTTCATCGTGTTTCGGAACCGCCATAATCGCTCCTGTACCGTAAGACATCAAAACATAGTCGGCAACCCAAACAGGAATTTCTTCGCCGTTTGCCGGATTTATGGCTTTGATGCCTTTCAACTCCACTCCTGTTTTCTCCTTTTCCTCTTTTTGCCTTTGCAGTTGTGTTTTTTTCTTGGATTGCGTAATGTATTTTTCCACTTCTTCTAAATTCTGAATTCGAGATTCTAAATTCTGAATCAACGGATTCTCCGGAGCCAAAACAACATAAGTTGCCCCGAATAAAGTATCAGGTCTGGTGGTGAAAACCTTAATAACCCCACCCACAGGTGGGTTAATTTTAAATTCAATTTCCGCTCCTTCCGACTTCCCTATCCAATTTCTCTGCATTTCTTTTATGGGCTCAGGCCAATCCAGACCGTCTAAATCTTCGAGCAGCCTATCAGCATAAGCAGTAATTTTCAAAGCCCACTGGCGCATGTTTTTTTGCAGAACAGCGCTCCCGCACCGATCGCAAGCGCCGTCTTTGACCTCTTCATTGGCCAAAACAGTCTTGCACGAAACACACCAATTCACAGGCAAATCGGCCTCGTAAGCAAGACCACTTTTGAACAACTGGAGAAAAATCCATTGCGTCCATTTGTAATAATCCGGATCGGTGGTATTAATTTCCCTGGACCAATCATAACTAAACCCGACACTGTTTAATTGTTTCTTAAAATTTTTTATATTTTTTTCAACCGCGATTCTAGGGTGGATTTTATTTTTAATGGCGTAATTTTCGGCAGGAAGACCGAAAGCGTCCCACCCCATCGGGTGCAAAACATTAAAACCATTCATTCTAAAATATCGGCTTGCGATATCTGACCCGACATAACCGACTAAATGCCCAACGTGAAGACCTTCGCCGGAAGGATAAGGAAACATATCCAGCACATATTTTTTCTGCTTCGCGCCGAAATCTTCCGCATGCCATTCCGCAAAATTATTTTTGGCCCACTCTTTCTGCCACTTCTTCTCTATTTTTTTATGGTCGTACGGCATATTGACAATTATACAGACAGTGCTAACTTTAAGCCAGATTATTACTGAAAAGGGAGGGCTGTTGTATGTTCCATGTTGTTGATCCGATAACGCAGCGTACGTTAACAGGCCAATTTATAGACAAACTAGATAAAGAAATTCCGGAGCTCACAGATGAAATCAGGCATGATATTGTCAACGTGTTTAAAAAAGTCATCAGCCAAAAGAGAGAAATGGCTTACAAACCATCCGAGGGCGGATTATAGAAAGGAGAAAAAAGATGACACTAATGCTAAACGCTTTGCCGCAAATCAGAGAACCAGAAAATTCTCCATTTGTTGGTTTCGAAAAAGGTTCTAAAGAAAGAACTCTCCTTGAACAAGAAATTGAAAACATAAGAAAAAGCAAGCCAGAAACACTGCCGCTTTGGATCGGCGGTCCGGTTACCACAAAAAACGAGCAGCGCCGCTGCATACCGCCGCACAATTACGACCGGACGCTTGCGACCTATCATACAGTTTCGGAACAACATGTTGCCGCAGCGATCAAAAGGGTTCTGGCCGCAAAAAAAAGATGGATGCAACTTCCGTGGCCTTACCGCTTGATTATTTTTCAGTCGGCGGCCCGCCTTCTTGAAACAAAATATCTTTGCAAAATGGTGGCAGCCGTGATGGAAGACTACAGCAAAAACCCGTACGAAGCATTCATTGATGTCCAAGAGTTGGTAGATTTCTGGAGATTCAATAGCTATTACGCAGCCAAGCTTTATGCTGAGCAGCCAAAAAGCAATCTGGATACCAATAACATGGTCGATTACCGTCCGTTGGAAGGTTTTGTTTATGCCGTCCCTCCGAATAATTTTGTGGCCATTGAGGGCAATCTGCCCACAGCGCCGCTTATCATGGGAAACGTCGTAATCGCAAAGCCGTCTTCGGACGTCGTGTATTCTTTCCACCTCATTTTGAAAATACTTTTGGAAGCGGGTTTGCCGCCGGACGTTATGGCGGTTCTCCACGGCGACTCGCAAATGATTAGCGACATTGTTTTAGGCAATCCCATGCTCTCCGCAGTACATTTTACCGGTGGGACTGATACGTTCAGGAAAATGCGCTGGACCATTGCTCAGAATGAATATAATAAACGGCTCTACAAGAACATGGTCAGAACCGTCGGAGAAACCGGAGGCAAGGATCCGATCGTTGTTTTTGACAGTCACGACCCGGTCGCAACCGCCTCCGCAATTGTCATGGGCGGATTCGGAGTCCAAGGAAGAAAATGCTCCGCGACCTCGCGAGTTTATATGACCGAGAACAAGTGGCCCGAGGTGCAGACACCGCTTCTGGATTTTATGCGCGCCATCAAAATCGGAGATCCGGCGGATTTCAAAAATTTTATGGGCTCCGACATCAATGAAGCAGCGCACAAAAATTACATGAGGTATTTCGAATACGCGCATAAGTGTCCGTCAACAGAAGCTATCTATGTGGAAGGGACTCTTACAAGCTCGGGTGGATGGTACCACAGACCAACGATAGTATTAACGAAAGATCCGCATCATAAATTGATGAAAGAAGAAATATTTGAACCGATAGTCACGGTCTGCGTGCTTCCAAAAAGGAATTATAAACAACAAGTATTGGAACTTTGCGATCAAACTTCTGAATTCGGCCTTACTGGAGCGATTCACACAAGCCATATGTATGAATTTTGCGAGGCCCTTGAAGCTCTGCGGTATGTTGCCGGAAATATGTACAATCACAGAACAACGGGTGCCATGGTCGGCGCACAGCCTTTCTCGGGAGCCAGGCAATCGGGAACTAACAGCAAAGTTGGATGGTGGCTCAATCTACTGCAATGGACAGAATTGAGAACTCTCGGATTTACCTTTAACAAACCCGCCAACTTCGCTCCTCCTTATTTGGACAAAGATTAAACTTATCAACCCTCGGATATCCGAGGGTTTTTATTTTAATCCAAAAATCTTTATGGCGTTTTCGGTTGTAATACGCGCTATTTCCTCAAAATCTTTGTTTAAAATTTTGGCGATTTTTTTGGCGACTTCTTCAACATAAAGAGGTTCGTTGCGTTTGCCGCGATAAGGCAGAGGCGCAACGTAGGGTGCATCGGTTTCTAAAAGAATGCGGTCCAACGGAATAAATTTGATTAATTTTTCGTATGCTCTGGCGAACGTTATAACTCCGCCAAAAGAAAATGAAAAACCGAGATCCATTAGTTTTTCTGCGTCATCAATTGTGCCGGAGAAAAAATGGACGACGCCAGGAGAAATTAACCTCCCCCCGCGCCCCGAGGCGCCCCCCTCCCTTTGGGAGGGGGGTTGGGGGGTGGGTATCAAATGCTTTTCAAGAATTTCAATTAAATCGGTGAATGCTTCCCTACAATGAATCATCAGTGGTTTCCCAACTTCGCGCGCCAACTCTATTTGCTTTATAAAAACTTCGACTTGTTTATTTTTTGTCTCTTCCGTAAGCCGATAGTAGTCAAGCCCGCACTCGCCGATCGCGACGACTTTCGAATCTTGGGCGAGCTTTTTATAGTAGTCATAGTCAAAATCTTCTCCGCGCGAAGTGAAACCGGCTAACCCTCCCACAAGAAGAGAGATTGCATCTCTCTTCTTCTCCCCCTCCCTTTGGGAGGGGGGTTGTGGGGTGGGTTCTCCTGTCTCATGATTGGTAATCCCCAATTCCTGTTCATCATGAAAACTTTTCTCCGTATGAATCGGATGAAGCCCGACCGTTGCCCATACACCATCATATTTATGCGCTAATTCGAGCGAATTAGCCGAGGTATCGCGCTGCGTCCCAACATTTATCATCCAAATCCCAGCGCCCAGCGCGCGCCGGATTACGGCGTCTCCATCCTTTTCAAATGCCGCAAACTGTGTATGGGTATGAGCATCAATCAAACGCGGGGTCATTTTATTCTCGGAAATAAATGCGGCGTCTCTTTGGCGGAAAAATTTGTCCATGGCTCGCGGGAATTTGGGTCAACCCCCAGAGCAGATAAAATTTTATCTGCGGTTTCCGGCATAAATGGTTTTAACATCCACGCACAAGAAGCCAATGAGTATGCTAAATGCCATAAAACCACTTTAGCCTCTTCCGGCCGTGATTTTATCATTTTATATAATTTGTATTCTTCAATATACTCATCAAGTCTGCCCAAATAAATCCAGATGTTTTTTATTGCTTGAGATATGTCGTACGCACTTATCGCTTTCTGATAGGCCAGCCAAAGAATATTGTCCACTACAAATACCGGCGAGGCCTGCTCGAACTCCCACTGTTTCTTTTCGCCGCTTGCCAAAAATTCAAGATTTTTTTTAATCGGATAACGCGCCAGGGCGCCTTCTTCGGGCTTAGAAATGGCTGGGTATAAGCTCATCATTTTCAGAGTGCGTGCCAGAAGATTCCCCAAACCGTTTACAAGCAGGCCATTGTATATGTTTTCAAAATGTTTCTCCGAGTAATCGCTGTCGCTAAAAGTCGAAATTTCATGCGCCAAATAAAATCTAACAGCCTCTGCGCTATATTTTTCCATAAGCGGAAATGGATCAACGACGTTGCCTATGCTTTTTGACATTTTTTCGCCTTTCACGCTTATCCAGCCGTGCACAAAAATTGTTTTGGGCAGAGGAAGCCCGGCCGACATAAGCATTGCCGGCCAAAAAATAGTGTGAAATTTCATAATGTCTTTGCCGACGACATGAATGTCGGCAGGCCAGAAGCGCTCGAAAAGCGCTTGGCTTCCAGCTTCCAACTTCCAGCTTCCAACAACGGGGAATAACCTCCCCCCTTCTCCCCCCTCCTCCGTAAGGAGGGGGGTTGGGGGGGTGGTTGCAATATTCTTGTTCCCAAAACCAAGCGCTGTAATATAGTTTGAAAGCGCGTCGCACCAGACATACATTGTTTGAGTGGCGTCTCCGGGCACAGGCACTCCCCATGAAATATCTTTGGAAGGGCGAGAAAAACTGACATCTCCGATCTCCACTAGCATATTTAATGTCTCGTTCTTTCTGTAGTCAGGAATAATCTTAATTTCTTCCTTAGAGATTGCGTCTCGCAATCGGTTAATATATTTAGAAAGTTTAAAAAAATAATTTTCTTCCTCCAATTCCTCCGGTTTTGTTTTGTGTGTCGCGCAGACGCCGCCAAACATATCTTTTTCGGTAATAAACGCCTCGTGGCCAACGCAGTAAAGACCTTTATATAAACCCTTATAAATATCGCTGGCGCTTTTTAATTTTTCCCAAAGAAGCTGTGCGCCGGGCCAATGGCGTTTGGGGTTGGAAGTGCGGATAAAATCATCGTTGGAAATATTCAGCTTTTTAAGCAATTCCTGAAAAATTTTCGCGAGATTATCGACAAACTCCTGCGGTGTTTTTTGAGCAGATGCCGCGGTGCGCGCGACTTTTGCTCCGTGCTCATCCGTTCCGGAAAGAAAAAAAACGTCTTTGCCTAAAAGTCGCTGATATCTCGCGATGATATCAGCCTGCACCGCCTCCAGCGCAAACCCCAAATGCGGCGGCGCATTAAGGTAGGGAATGGAAGTCGTAATATAAAATTTTTCTTTAGTCGCCATTCCGCAATTTTACCTTAAATTTTAAGCTAAATCGAGGGCTTGACAACGCCGTAAACAAAGAGTATAATAAGAGCAGAAAAACCAAAAAGAAAGTGGGGGATAAAAGATGAATAGTCACTACCAGAAAGCGGTAGAACTGGCCAATCTGATATGGAGAAAAACGATAGAGCTTCGCCGTAAGCCGATGAAAGATGCCGGGCTTGGAAGCCTGCTTTCCATAATGAGACTGGCAAACGAAGCCAAAACCGAGGAAAATGCCACGGAAGAGCACATCGCCGCCATTGCGCCAGAGATTTACGAAATTATTCTTTTCGGCTCAGTAGCCGCGGGTGCAGAAAACCCAGGCGACATTGACTTAATGATACTCGACAATGGGCATTTCTCTGACTTCTTTCCGTGCAATACAGATAAGCGCCATACGGAAAACGCCTATCAAGACTTGGGCGATAATCTTGTTTGGCTAATGTACGGGTGGTTCAACGTCAACGAAGTGCAACTCCAGAAACTTCTTGAAGGCATTGAGGTTGATTTGCACGTCTTACCGCTTCGGTTCCTGAAATTGCAAACCACCAGAGCGGCGATTGCGGATAAACATAAAGATCCAAATTTTTTCAAGAATGCGTTCCGGGCAGCGTTGCGGTTCAACCGCATCACGGGCGAATTCGAGCCCTTTACGCTTGAGTATCTGGAAGATCGTTATCGTTGCAACTTGAGCGATATACGATAACAGCACAGAAAAACACAGAAAAACCGGCGGGGAGAAATCCACCGGTTTGTTTTTTATTTAACTTAACGATACAAGTCGTGATCATCTACATCTAAAAGCACCACTTGCGTATCATTCACAAAGCCAAAAACAATACGGTATTTATCATCAACAGAAAAAGCCCAAAAATCTTTGAGCTTTCCGTGGAGCTTGTGGGTATCCAACCTTTTATCAAATGAATCTTGTAAAAAAATATTAATCCTGCGTTCTGCCTTCTTGCTTATAGTGTTATCTAATTTGTCGTACGCACGTTTAAAACTACTGGAATATTCCACGTTGGCTTTCAGCTTCATCATAAATCGCGAAGCGATTTGAGTTTCTTTGTTTGTCCTGCGTAGTATTCCGCCATACCAGCCTCTAATTTGCGCAAGACCTCATCCTCGGTTTTGGTCTGTTTCTTGGCAAACTTTTCCAAATCCAAAGAATCCGCCATTTGTTTTGGGAGCCTCAATATGACATAGTCTTTCGTCTTTTCTAAAATGGATATGCTATTCATAAACATATGGTAGCAAATGCGCGACCAAAGGTCAATAACAATAAATTATTTCCTTACTCTTCTCTCTGAAACGTCGTTTAAAAATTCAACCAAGACGGCGGCGGCGGGGACGGCAAGCACAAGGCCAAAAAAACCGCCCAATGTGCCACCGATTACCAAAGAAAGAACAACCAAAAGCGGGGGTACTCCCACTGTTTTTCTTACAACCAAAGGATAAATGAGATGATTTTCAAATTGCTGTACAACAAAGTAAAGCCCCAAAACCAAAAGCCCCAAAAGTGGCGACTGAATCAAAGCTATTGCAATTGCGGGAATTGCGGCCATAATCGGCCCGAAAACGGGAATAACTTCAAAAGTCGCAGTAAGAATAGCAAGAAGTATTGCGTATTTTACGTCCAAAATTGTAAGCCCCAAAAAAACAATCACCCCAACAAGCACACCCAAAAGAATCTGCCCTTGGAGCCACCTCCCGATTTTCCTTTGGGAGCGCCGCCAAAGATCTAAAATGTAGAATTCGTGCTCAAGCGGGGTAATGATACGAAGAAAATTTTCAATGCCATGCTCCTGCACCGAAAGATAAAAAGAGATCACGATCAGCAAAACAAAAGAAAGAACGCCGCCGAATACCGATGCTCCGGCGGAAAAAAGGCCGGACGTAACAGCAGGGATTGAGCGCTCCAAAGAAAGTGCGAGGCTTGTTAAAAAATCAGTCAGCGCGCCTGGGAGCTCCGGCAGCAAAAGAAATAGCGGGCTTTGCGGCCCCAAAACCTGTTCAATATAAGAAGGCAAGGTGTTTACGAAATCCAATATATCTCCAAAAAGAGGCGGAACAACAAGATAAAAAATCAAAGAAAACAACAAAAAGGCCGAAAGATAAATCAGCACCACCGAAAGCACCCTCGGAACGCGGAAACGCGCGAAAAAATGGTTTGCCGGCTCAATGGCGGAAGCAATAACAATGGAAATTAAAATAACGGCAATAATATCGCGCAGAACCCAAAGCGCCCAAAGCAAAATTACAAGAAGCGCCGCTTTAAACATCGTCCAAAATGAAATTTCTATAATTTGGTTTCTCGGTTGCATAGCTAAAGTGTGTTTAAAATTTTCTCAAAATCCGCCGAATTTTCTTCCGTGGTAATAGCAGCCAAATTAATTTTTTCACGCCTAAATACGTCTTTCACTACATCTATAATATCACGCCGCCCGACTTTTTCAATTTTTGCCAATATGTCCAGCGGAGTCATAATGCGTCCATAAAAAAGCTCCTGTGAAGCCAGGAAGGTTGCCACTTCATCAGTAGTTTCAAAAGCCAAAGCCATGGAACCGCGGATGAATTCTTTGGCAAAATCCAGCTCACGCTGCGAAACGCCATTTGATTTTATATATTTTAAAATTTCAACGATTTTTTTGACCGTCTTTAAAAAATTCGCGTGCGACACTCCGGCCGTCGCAAGCAAATAGCCAGTATCGGTGGCTTCGTCGGCGGACGCGCCGACATAATAAGCCAAGCCTCCCTTCTCGCGAATCTCACGCCATAGATAGCTTGACATGTTGCCCCCCAAAATGGTTGCCAAAACCTGAAGAGCATACCGTCTTTCGTCAAATATATCATAGGCGCGCAAAGCCAAGCGAAGATGCGTCTGATCCACATCTTTTTTCTTAAATTTAACTGCCGGTTTTTTTTGGCGCTCCAGAACTTTTGCTTTATGCAATTTCGTGCCGCGCGGCATTTTTAAAAAAGCTTTTTCTGTTTTTCCGAAAGCGGTCTCCGGGTCAATATGTCCGGCAACCACGATAACCGCGTTTGCCGTAATATAATGGCTGTTTTTATATTTTATAATTTCGTCCCGCGTTATTCCTTTTACCGTCTCCGGCGTCCCTGCAATATCCCAGCCAGCCGGCTGATCGCCGTACATAAGCTCTTCAATCAGCTGATAAGCCTGGCGTTGCGGGTTGTCTTCGTCCATCGCAATTTCCTGCAAAACAACCCCGCGCTCTTTTTCAATTTCAGATTTTTTAAATATGGGTTCAATTAAAATATCAGAAACAATATCCAGTCCGATATCAAAGTGTTTGGCGGACGCTTTTACGTAATATCCTGTATATTCCTTGGAAGTAAAAGCGTTTTTTTGCGCGCCTATGCGATCCAGCTCTCTCCAAATCTGCCCGGGTCTGGGACGGCTTTTGGTGCCCTTAAAAAAAAGGTGCTCCAAAAAATGCGAGACGCCGTTTATTTTTTTTGTCTCGTATTTTGAGCCCGTCCCAAAAAGCGCCCACAAAGTCGCCGCCTCGGTGTCTTTCATTGGAGCTACAATACATCGGAGCCCATTTGAAAAAGTTCTTTTCTCGAATTTCATTATTTAGATTTTAACACGTTGGTCTTTAAAGCGCCAATTCCTCTTCAATCTTTATGCTGTCAAGAAAACTTTTGTCATGAGAGATGGCTATTAAGGCTCCGTGAAAATTAAGCAGGGCGCTTTCTATTTGTTCAATACTATTTAAATCTAAATTATTTGTTGGCTCATCTAGGACTAATAAATTGGGCGGCATGTCCCCCGCAAAAATACACGCCAAAGCTGCACGCATTTTTTCTCCTCCGCTAAGCGTCTCGATTTTTTTAAACGCATCTTGGCCTCGAAAAAGAAACCGCGCCAGCCATTTTCGGGCAAAATTATCGTCCAGACCAGAAATGTTTTTAAGATTTTCAAGCAATGTTTTGTCTCGGTCAAGCATTGAAACGTTTTGATCTAAATACGCAAATCTCTTTAAGCCAAGAGAAACTTCTCCTGCCAACGGCTCAATCTCTTTTAAAATAAGTTTTACAAGCGTGGTTTTCCCTGAACCATTTGAACCGCTAATCGCAAGGCGAGCTGGCCCATAAATTACAAGATTAAAATTATCAAACAACAATTTTCCGGAGCGTTCATAAGAAAACTTAATATTTTTGAGCTCCACTACCAATTTTCCGGCGTGCACTTCGGTATCAGATAAATCTACTTTAATAGCATTTTCCGGCGATATTTTTTCCTTTGCTTTTTCAAGTTCACTAAAAGCGCTCTCCATTCTTCTTTCTTGAATCTTACGAAGTCTGGATGAGGTGGTTTCGCTTGTTTCTTTCATTATGCCGAGCACACCCCTTGACATCCCTGTTTTATTCCTAATTTTTTTGCCGCGCCGTGATCTTTTTTCTTGTTTTACACCAGTTTCTCGAGCTTGTGCTTTTATCTTTTTAAATTTCTGCTCCGCATATGTTAAATGCCTTTTAATCGCTGAATCTTCCAGCGCTTTTTGCTCTTTATAACTATCGTAATCTCCGCCATAAATTTTTAATCCATGGTCTGATAACTCCAAAATTCTGTCTACCAAGTTCAATAAATTTCTGTCATGGCTTACTATCAATAAGCCGCGTTGCCATTCTTTAATAAATTTATAAATTATTTCGCGGGAGCCATGGTCAAGATTATTTGTTGGCTCATCCAAAATAAGAAAATCCGGGTCGGAAAGCAGTAATTTAGCAAAAACAGCCCTTGTTCTTTCTCCGCCGCTAAGACTGCCTAGCGTGCGGCTCAAATCCAAATTTTTTAAATTAAGTTGCTCCAACTTTGCCGCAATTTGATATTTTGGGTTGGTTACATCAAAAACACCTGAGACGGATTGAGCGAGATCGGGGCTATAGTCTTGCGGCAGATAAGCCACCCTGCCAATTTTATATATCTTGCCATTGGAGGGTTGAATTTCGCCAACAAGCAATCGCAAGAGGGTTGTCTTGCCGGTTCCATTCTTTCCGACCAAGCCGCTTTTTTCTCCGTCAAAACTTATTGAAATATTTTTGAAAATAGAAATACCGCCGCTTACTTCAAAAGAAATGTTATTAGCAGTAATAATTGCGTTTTTTTGATTTGACTTCTTAATTGCCATAATTTTTTTTATTTTATTTTAACATATTTTTACCAATTTTTATAAAGGACATTTTCTTGCGATCGTAAAATTATGTCCGCTACGATATATCATAGCGATTTAATGTCTGGCAATAACGCAAAATTGTTTTAGCTTAACATGCCAGAAAAATATTTATCAAGCGCATCAACTTTATGCCGCTCCTGTTTGCCGGTGTCTCGGTCGCGCGGATATTTTAGAAAAAGTCTTTGGTTTTAAGCAAACGAATCGGCGGCCTTATTTCTTCAAAATCCTTATCCTCGCTCCACAGATAAGTACTTTCCGTAAAGTATAAAGCCAGCAAATCAACATCATTAAGATCAATATTTCTTAAAACTTTTCTTGCGCGAGAAAGCATATGCCGGTAATGCTGTCTCGGGTAAACAACCAAAGGAAAAAGTCTTATCGCTGCCTCAAGTTCGTTTAATGGCACGCTTGATCTTGCGGATATAAACGGAAGAAAATGATAAACCTCTCTTAATGTAAATTCCGTTGTTACAAATTCAAACTTTGAATCAAATAAAACAAACTTGGCGCTGCCATTTAGCAACGCTGATATTAAAACATTGGCATCTACAACAACGCGAATCACAAATGACGAGCGTTCTCAAATTTTCGAATAATCTCTTCTGCCGATAAGCCAACCCTATCCAGCCCGCTTTTTACCTTTTCCGCTACGCCAGAAAACATCACCATCTTCAAATGGCGAATTTTGTCTTCCACGGCGTCATTAATCAGCTCCCGTGAGTTTCGATATCCAAAAACACGCGCCAACTTCTCGGCCTCTTTTTCTAATGTTTTGGTCATAGACCCATATTAGCACACCTGGCAAAAACAAAAAAGGGCCGAAGCCCTCTTAAGGAAATGCTCCCACCACAAACCCAGTAGCAACCGTAGCGGCAATTGCTCCAATTGCACCAACCATGGCCGTCGCAAAACCATCGCGAGTTCCGAAAGCTAATCCACAAACCGCAAGCGCATATCCTATCCAAATTCCCGCAACTGCAATCTCCATAATGTCTCCTTGTAAGCAAATTCCTTCTATGCTCAGCCTAGCATCCCCTCAAAATACTTGTCAAGCCCTTCAACTGGGTGGCGGATTTGTTTGCCGGTGTCTCGGTCGCGGATGGTAACGGTATTGTCTTCCAAAGTTTGGTAATCAATTGTCGCGCACCAGGGCGTGCCGATTTCGTCTTGTCTGCGGTAGCGTTTGCCGATGTTGCCGATGTCGTCAAAAGCTATCGCAGCTCCCAGCTTCCAGCCGCCAGCTACCCGCAAATTTTTATAAATCTCTTTGGCTTTCGCTACTAAATTTTCTTTGTTTGAAACCAATGGAAATACCGCGACCTTCACCGGAGCAACTTTTGGATTCAGTTTTAATAAAACTCTTTTTTCTCCTCCTAACTCATCCTCGGCGTACGCAGATAACAACACAGCCAAAATTGTCCTGCCCAAGCCGAAAGTCGGCTCAATCACATGAGGAATAAATTTTCCTCCCGAAGCAAGATCGGCGTATCTCAAATCAACCCCCGAATGCTCCATGTGCCGCTTCAAATCATAATCTCCACGGTAAGCAAGGCCGTAAAGTTCTTTTTTGCCGAAAGGATATTCAAATTCAAAATCAATCGTGCGCTTGGAATAATGCGCGCGGTCCCCCTCCGGCACTTCTAGTTCATGCGTTTTATTTTTGTCTATTCCGACCTCTTCTATCCATGCCCACATTTCTTTGCGCCAAAATTCAAAATATTTTTCCCATTCGGCCTCGCGCACGAAATATTCAAATTCCATCAGATCAAACTCGCGGACCCTAAAAAGAAAATCTCGCGGCGCGATTTCATTTCTAAAAGCCTTTCCGATTTGCGCGATGCCGAAAGGCAGAGCAGGACGCATTGTGTCCAGAACATTTTTGAAATTGACGAACATCCCCTGCGCGATCTCGGGGCGCAGATAAGCAGCATTCTTTTCTTGTTGAACCGCTCCAATCTCGGTTTTAAACATCAAGTTAAAACGCTGGCCTTCGCCGAGTGGGTCAGAAAATCCTTCCAAATGCCCCGAGGCCTCCCAAACTTTCTCCGGCATCAAAACGCTGGAAGCAAGCCCATACATGTCTTTGTGCGCGCGCACAAAATGATTCCACCATAGTTCCTTGATGTTGTGCGCGAGCTCCGAACCCAAGTGCCCCAAATCCCAAGTGCCAGCAAGCCCGCCGTAAATCTCCGACCCAGGAAAAACAAACCCTCGCCGCTTCGCCAAACTTACTATCTTTTCTAATTTTGTTTCCATGCTTTTTTACTGTACCACTTTTTTCTGATTGAAAGTTATATTCGGATCGTCCGGGAGCTCGATTGTAATTTGGTCATCACGGGAAGAAAGCGTTTGATTTGTAAAAGTATCTCGGCCGGAAGTTTCAGTTGCGTTAATAATGACCGGAGAAGAGCCGACCTGATTTTGAGATGGCAGAAGCCCGACCTGAAAAGCCGCCTGCAACGCGGGGCGCAAAAAACCAGTGCCGGCAAGCACCCTTCCGGCGCGCCATATAATTTCGCCGCTTGATTTATCAAAAGACATATCGGCGTCGGCCGGCTGAATCACGTTTTTGAAATTCATATAAGGCGGGAGTGAAGACTTAACGACAACGCCGTCTAAGTCGTTTACCATATTAGCCAAAGACCAAACAATAGTGTAGGTTGTTTCTTCGCCGACTTTCGGCGGCAATGGCCCAACGTTTTGAATTATGGAATTATAGAAAAGCGCGCGAGTAATAACCTGCAATTTTGATGATGCTTTAATTTCATAATTTACGGATCCTGCCACATCAACGCCTTCAAATCCGTGCACCGCGCTTCCGGGCTTGAAAATCGCGTTCAGCCTGATAGTCGGCCTTGGCGAATCTGCGGAAAGAGCCAAATTATTTTTGACTTTAAATGAAAAAACGGCGTTCTCTTCCTGATTCGGAAGCAAAATACGAAGAGGTTCAAAAGTAGAAGAATTCCATACGATGCTTTTAGACGATTCGCGGAAAGCGCCGCGCTCAACACGCAACGAATTAAAGTCTACGGCGCTCCCGCTGATTATAATCTCCAGCGAAGCGTTTTTTACTTCTTGCGGCAAATTGTTTTTAAGCAAAACATCGAAAGAAATCGTATCTCCGGGAAACGTTGTATATTCCGCAAGCCCATTTGCTAAGATATTCACCGACAAAAAGGGCGAGCGCAAAACTACGGTTTGCGAAGATGCATCGTAAGGCATAATCGAATTTTCTGCCGGATCAAAAATACCCACCGCAGCTTTGAAAATTTTAGATTCTAAATCCGCGCCGCGCACAACGCCTTTTAATTTTATTTTACCGGTTCGGGACGGAGAAAGATCGCCCAAAGCCCAAATATTTTTATTTTGAGACAACGAATTGGGATTTGCGGAAATCAATTCAAATCCGTCAGGAAAATTGATTTGCAAAAAAAGATTAGGAATTGTCTCATCGGCCTGCGAACTGTAATTGGCTTCAAATTCAACCTCCTGGCCTATCCGCAATTCCTGCGGCAGATTGAAAGAAACGGCGACCGGAGAGCGGGCAATTGAAAATTGAAAAGAAGCGCCCTCGGCAAAAACAGCGCTGGCGCCGGCCGGCCGGTATTCCAAAACGGCGGATACTTCTTTTTCAGCGCCCTTGCCGCCAAAAACGAAAGCATTGAAAATTTCTATAACGCTTTCGCCGGGGCGCACATCTCCAAGAGCCCTACGCTCGCGGGAAATCTTTTCTTGTTTTCGCCCAGCAACAGGCGCAGAGTCTTTAGGAAACTTAAACACCAAAACAGCGTCTCCGAGGGCAGCATTTCCTTTATTTGTTACTTTAACCTGCCAAGAAATTTTATCTCCGCTTTTGATTTCCGTTAACCCTTCAATTTTTACATCTACTGCCTGCGATCGAAAAAGCGCCGGGGAGCCAAAAACAAAAAATAGCGCGCCGAGAACGATTAAAACCAAGCAGATTCCCAAAGCCCAAAAAAACCAGCGGCTTCCTTTGATTTTTCCATTCTGCTCTGACCAAAAAACAGCTCCGCCTTTTCCGGGCCGGGCAAGCTCCGGCTTAACCATTCTTTCTCCGAATGTTTCTTTTTCTTTGTAAAGCCGCTTTTTTAATTCTTCAAGCGAGGCCATAAGCCAAGTATAGCGTCTATGTGTTCCTCCGGCAAAGAATCGCCATAGCCTTCATGAGCGAAAAAATCGCGAAGAAATCCAAGTGCGCGTTCTTCAATCAATTTAATGTTATCGCCAGCCCTAGGCTGGTCGGCATTGGGCCGAAAAAAATCAATTGTCATAGAGAATAATTTTTCATCTTTCGCTCCGCCGAACAGCGCGATATCTAAGGTTTGCAATATCCGGCCGGCTATCGCTAATTTAGCCTCGCTCAAAAACCAACCGTCAAAGCGCGAAATGACCTCGGCGTCCATCAGGGTCGGAATCCGCTCGCCGTTTTTCACAAACTGCATGCGGATATGATTCAAAATATCCAGATGCGCGTTGAGTTTTGAGGTTGTTTTCCGCGCTCCCTTCGCCAGCACATCCATCTTTCCAAAATCTTTCGTCAAAACCCTCACCAAAAAATCCGCCTCCCCAAACGGCATTTTTTTCATCACAAGTCCTTCGGTTTTAAAATAGGAGCTGGGCATTTATTTATAAATCTCGTGCGTGCCAATATCTATCAAACCAACATCACACTCTTTGTTTAAAAATTTAAACATAACTCTATGTTGCCCGATAACTGTAAAAGCCCAATAGTCCTTGTATTTGCCGTGGAGCTGATGAGTCCTAAGTAAGGGATAAAAGGCATTGCGCATAAATACACCCTCCTTTTCAAGGAAAGCTTTTTTCACAAAATTAGGCATTCGTTCTAAAGATTTCTTAAATCTAGAAGAGTAATAAACGCTGCGCACTGGACGCTCACTAGCCATCATTTGTTATTGAAATGTTCTAACTCCCAGAATGTCGGCGAAACCGCGTGCCTTCCGTAATTTTCCAGCCCGACGCTCGCTGTCAAAAATCCGAATAGCTTCATCAGTTTCCATTTCTTCTCCCAACAAGCGATTCTTAATTGAATCTAATTTCTCAAAATAGTCCTTGGGAACCACGATTAAATCGCCGCCCCTGGTCAATTTTTTAGGGATAATTAATAATTGCATGGATTTATATTAACAAACACTCAATCTAATATCACTATTGACAATCTTTTCTTTTGGGTGTATAATGGAGCTAGGCACATTGGAATAGGCGTAAATATAGGCTCAAACCAACCCAAAAAGGAGGGGTTATGAAAAAATTCTTGACAGTGAAATGGATACTGGTCGCGCTCGTTGGTATCACCCTTTATTTCAACATGGGGCATATCTTCGCCAACACCTGGAATACGGTATGTCAAAACGGTGGGGTACCGCAAACGACCTTTCAAACGATCGTGACCGTACATGGAGAATTGACAAATTTTTGCAAGCCCTACTATGTCGCGACTCACAGAGGGCCGGGGAAGATCGATGATGTGATATTCTTCTCGCACGTGGTGCTTTGGCCAATAACCTCTGTTGTAACGCCAGCTCTGTTTTGGGCAACAGAGCTAATTTTCCTAGGGAGTTTTGCTAAGATGATGGGTCTGGCTTGAATGCCACAAAACCGCACCGAGAGGGGGAGCAAACGCTCCCCTTTTTTTATTTCAGTGAAATTTTTGTTGAGGGAAATTCGGAAAATTTGATGGATTTTAGATTTGTTTCTTTCATCAAATCTTTTTCGTGTTTCTTGGCGACTTCCAGAATTTCTTTTGGCAGAGAGATTTGAGCGGTAACTTTGTCTTTGGGTTTAAGTCCCGCGGTTTTGCGGGCAGCTTGAATTTCGCGGATCAGGTCGCGCAAAATACCTTCTTCGCGGAGTTCGGGAGTAATTGTGGTATCCAGCCAAATTTCATCTTTCAATTTTGCGTCAAATTCTATGTTTTTGATGTTGATTTCTTCTTTAATTAAATTTATTAATTCTATATTGTTTCGAATTTCCCCGGCCTCGCCAAGCGAAACGGGACTAGCGTGCTTCGTGCTTCGAATTTTAAGCAAGGCGAGCGGTTGTCGGACTTTAATTCCAGCTTTCGCGCGAGCTTCCAGCGCAAGCGAAACAATGCGCCGGGCTTCTTGCATTAATACCAACACTCGGTGTTGGTTAGTTTCAATCGCGACGCGTGGCCAATCCTCCAAATGAACGCTTTTGTTAGACGCCGAGCTTCTAACGCTTTGATAAATTTTCTCCGCAATAAACGGCGCGAAGGGCGCTAAAAGTTTTGAAACTTCGCCGAGCAAATAAGCCAAAACAGCACTTGTCTCTTTTGATTGCGCAGAGTCTTCGCGCATCACATCGCGAATCCTTCTGATATACCAATGCGAAACATCCTCAACCGCAAAATTCTCCAGCTCTCGCGCCGCGCCGACAATGTCATAAGCGTCTAGTTTTTTGGTGACGGAGTTGGTTGTATCCTGTAATTTTACTAAAACCCATTGATTGATTAGTAACTTGGCTTGCGGGGG
>Ga0209541_10000351_pt1 | contig 90324 bp, 88 predicted proteins | sample RifCSPlowO2_01_FD_184027 | JGI IMG/M metagenome (GOLD analysis project Ga0209541, IMG submission 184027) | Groundwater microbial communities from Rifle, Colorado - Rifle CSP2_plank lowO2_0.1 (SPAdes) (version 2) | ecosystem: Environmental > Aquatic > Deep subsurface > Groundwater | place... | reverse complement strand
TTATGTCACTTTGACGAGGCGAGGGAACAGATGAGGTTGGTTGATTTTATTGATTTCCAAAATAATAGGTCGAGCGCCCCGCCAATCGTAATGATGGACGGGGAGGCAAGCGAGGGTTACCTATTATTTTGGCCTTAAATCAATTCAATCATACCGAATCTGTTTCCGAGGTGAGGAACCGGTGACAGAAAAGTGATGGGGCGGGAGCGAAAGACTATTTAGTTCTAGACACTATAAAAATCAAAAAAGCGCAGAACGCTCCTATAAAAATAGTAGTGTGAGCTCTGCGCCTAATGTCCTCTTGCGAGGAAAAATTGCCGACCATCCACGGGTGTGTCAGATGACCAGCGAAAGGACTAACTTAATTATATAAAGTCCTTGGTGACACTGCAATAGCAAAACTGTGGATAACATGTCACCATGTCACCTTGTGACAATGTCACCATGTCACCATGAAAAATTGGCTTTAAATAAGGAAAATAATTAAATAGTCAGTCTTCTAGTCGACTGACTATTGGTGACATTTTTATTGGTGACAACAGGTTATAAACAATCGTGTCACCAAGTGTCACCAACCGCGCGTAGCCGAGCAGTGGTCGTATGACCACTAAAATCACTTGAGTTTATCTATCGTCGCATACATAGCTTCTCTTGAACCAGCCATGACTAGATACGATTTACCGTTGAAAAGAGAGATTACCGCATAATCTACACTCCTGTCCGCATACTTAAAATTCTTATATCTGATAGAAAAACCGCCATAAAAGTTATCACTAAAATCCATACTTTCTTTCTTCTTAGGGTCAAATTCAAATATGGGTCTAAGATCTTCATTCATGTTCGCTTCCCAGTCTTTACCCAACTGGACCGCGGTCAAGGCATCTTTTACTTCGTTTATAAAAACAAGACGTTTTTCCACAACAGAATTAATTTTAAGTTGACCATTAGAGTCAAATATCTCTTTCTGGCCATAAAGAAGTACTTTGTAATCAGAACCCATATTATCTATCAGTTGTTGAACTGGCTTAGCTATAAAATCAAGTAATCCTAATACAAATTGTCCTTTTGATTCCGATGTAACATTTAAAACTTTAAATTCTCCGCCATTTATGGCCAAAATTTTGGTGGCAGTATTTAAATCTATAGCAGGATCTTTAACACTGATGTTCTCCACGTTAGTACCCAAGAAGATGGAATTCAAATCTTGAATAGGTATAGCAGTTGGAGTAGGCGTGGGTATTTCTGTAACAACCTCCGGAGCTGGTAGTCTTAAAACAAAGAACCAATATGCAATCCCCGCAACGAGAATCAGGGCACCTATTCCAATAAACAGTATGTTTCGGTTACCACCTTTTGTTCCTTCTTGGGGAATATAAATTTGTGATTTGAGATCTACTTTTGGCACAATTGGCACAGAACTAGGCAATGACTGATTTGGTCTTGAAAAATCTTTCGACTGAGTTATTGGACCAGTTTTTTTGGCTTCGCCGAGATTTACGTTGGGAACCTTAAACTGCGGGCCTGGCATTGCTGGTTTAAGTGTTATTGGCTGAGGAACTGGGGCAACCCGTTCGACCTTTCTTGGAATATCAACTCCCACGGGTTTTTGACCCTGTTTAATCTTAGAAATATCCTCACTCATTGTTCTTATAGATGATTGATATTCTTTCACTCCGGGAGCAGGAGAAGGTGTAACAATTGGAGGAGGTACTACCACCGATTTTGGTTGGCTAAGTGGTGGAAGAGCGTTAAACTGAGGTCGGGGAGTGACTGGTGGTTGAATTGGGGTGGTTGAAACTGGTGATCTGGGTACGTTGATTGGTGGAGGAGAAGTGGGCAATGAATCGGACGTTGGAGATGACACAGATGGTTTGAGAACAGAAAAGGGAGACCTACTTATCTGAGGAGCAGGTCCGCTAGTTGGCGGAGGTGTCACTGGACTTGTGGAACTTTTACTTAATTCTCTAACTAAATCGTTTATGTCCATAGTTTTTTGTTTGGTATTCTGGTCGTCCGCCATTTATTAGTTGATAGTTTTTAGTTGATAGTTTTTAGTATTTAAACTTAAAACTATAAATAGAAACTAAAAGTTTCATTAATAAAATAATTTTAACACAATCAGGAAATAAGTTGTAAACACTCGCTCCGCTGATATTTTATTTCAAAACAGTTGACACAACCTCTACGCAGCATGCATAGAGGTTGTGTCAACTATCTGCGAGGAGGTTTCATGGTCAAACTAACCTTGTCCATATCGTCAACGGCCTTAACCCAAACGTGAACTTTCTGACCGAGTTTTAAGACGTCAGTTACTTTATTTACCCTTTCGTTGCTGATTTCTGATATATGAACCATACCGTCTTTGCCGGACATTATTTCCACAAAAGCTCCGAAGTCTCTGATGCTTACAACGGTGCCATCAAATTCGTCTCCGGGTTTTACTTCATAAGTCACTTCGGCAATGAGCGCCAAGGCCTTTTTCATGCCCTCAGGTGTCATAGATGTGACAAACACGGAACCGTCATCTTCAATATCTATTTCAGCTCCTGTCTGTTCTATAATTTCATTAATCACCTTGCCTCCTGGGCCGATGAGAGCTCCAATTTTGGCAGGATTTATTTTTACAGTTTGGATGCGTGGAGCGTGGGCTGATAGTTCCGGTCGGTGAGTCGCAATTGACTTGGTTATAACATCCAAAATTTCTAAACGAGCCTTACGGGCCTGAGCCAATGTTTCTTCAACAATTTTTGGAGTAATACCGTCTACTTTTACATCCATCTGCATTCCAGTAACACCATCTTTGGTTCCGGCAACTTTCAAATCCATATCTCCATGATGATCTTCCGGACCTTGGATGTCGGTAAGGATTTTATATTTCTCGTTTTTTTCATCAAACATCAAGCCCATAGCAATACCGGCAGCAGGGGATTTAATGGGCACCCCACCATCCATCAATGCAAGAGTTGAACCGCAAACTGAAGCCATTGAAGAAGAACCGTTAGATGACAAAATTTCTGACACCACGCGGATGGTATACGGAAATTCATCTTTGTTCGGTATTATCGGTTCAAGTGAACGCTCTGCTAAATAACCATGTCCGATTTCCCGACGGCCAAGAGCTCCAACACGCCTTACCTCTCCAGTTGAATAAGGAGGAAAACTATAATGATGCATAAAACGCTTTTTGGTGAGGTTAATCTCCATTGTTTCAAGCCATTGTTCCATGCCCGGGGCAGCTAAGGTGAGGATGGATAAAGCCTGAGTTGTTCCGCGATTAAATAGCCCCGAACCATGCGTGTGTGGAAGGATTGAAGTGTCAGCCGAAAGAGCACGAAGCTGGTCAATCTTTCTTCCATCTGGACGCTTTTCTTCTTCAAGAACATTTTTGTGAACCATTCTGTCTATTTCTTCTTCAAAAATCACACTCACCTCACTTAGTTTTTTAGCCAAAGTAAGATCGGCGGCGTAGGTTTCTTTAAAGTGTTCCATTAGTTCAGATTTGATTTTTCCGATTCCCTCATAAAGTTCGTCCTTGCCTTTTCCGGGCAAATAAAGAGCCACCTGAAGCTTGTTTTCTGTAAGTTTTCTAACCTCTTCAACCAAGTCTTTGTCGTGTTCAGCAATAGTAAGTTCTTTCTTTTGTTTTCCGACTTCTTTTGTAATTTTTTTCTGGAAATCTATTAGTTGCTTAAAAGTCTCAAAACCAGCCTTAATTGCATCGGCCATATCTTTTTCGGGCACGATTTTAGCGCCGGCCTCAATCATATTTATTCTATTTTCTGTTCCCGCAACAACAATATCAAAATCGCTTGAAATTCTTTCAGTATAGGTTGGGTTAAAAACTAATTTACCGTCCACTCTGCCGACACGTACACCGGCGATTGGTCCATTGAAAGGTATATCAGAGACCATCAATGCAAGAGAGGCACCGAAAAGGGCTGGTATGTCTGAATCATTGACACCGTCAAACGATAATACTGTTGCCACAACCTGAATTTCGTTTCTGATTTTGTTATTAAAACGAGGACGGAGGGGGCGATCAATTAACCGGCCTGCGAGTATCGCTTCTTCTGATGGCCGGCCGTCACGTTTCATCCACTTTGAACCTTTAATCTTTCCGGCAGCGTAATATTTTTCTTCGTACTCAACCTGAAGGGGGAGATAGTCAACCGGCTTTTCAGCAGCCGACATGGTGGCATTGACTATGACAGTAGTCTCACCATATTGAACAACGCAAACACCGTTAGCTTGACCACCAAGACGACCCAACTCAACCTTGAGGGGTTTCCCCGCAAAGTCCATACTATATGTTTTTACTTCTGCCATATGAAATAACCAACAAAAGAGTGAGCCCATCCTTCGCTAAAGCTTCGGAGGGTAAAAAACAATCCTGGCCACACGTCTCAAATTCATTTAAGAAGTATGGCTAAAACTGCCCCATTTCGATTGCTTACTTTCAACTACTTTTCATTGGTTGTTAATCCCGACGCCCAAAGGGGTCGGGACCCCGACTGAAACGTCGGAGTTAATCTCTAATATGAATATATCACAGCACTTTCAAAAAATCCAGCACCTTATTTCTAAATTAATAATGTTGACTTAATAATATTGACCATAAAAATATAGTTTATTATAATTCCAGCGTACGCACTGATTATAATTAGTTATAATTTTCTAATGAAAGGTGATTTTATTCCAAAATTTATCGAAGCAATTATCAAAACCGGCAAGGAATTGCATGAGATATGGAGTTGGGAGCCACTTTATTATAAGGGCATCAGGGTTAGTGGGCCCGATCGCCGAAGAGCTGATTACGGTCTAAGCAACTTAAAACAACGCGGCATTGTCAAAGAAATATTTGAAGGAAAATACAAATTTACCGAAAGGGGAAGAATATGGTTCAGTAAATCTTTGGTAAAATATCACAAACGCAGAGGTACCAAGTGGGACAGAAAATGGAGAGTGGTGATTTTTGACATCCCTCAAGAACTGCATAAAAAGAGAAACAGTTTAAGGAATAGATTAAAATGTCTCGGATTTTATATGCTTCAAAAAAGTGTTTTTGTTTTGCCGTATCCGTGCGAAGAGGAATTGGGTTATGTTTGTCAGAATCTGGAGATAAGCGATTATATAGATGTGATAATTGCCGATTCCATTGGATTTAGAGAAAGTGAAATTAAAAAATATTTTGAAATATTATAATTTCAGCATATGCATGACATATAACTTAAGAATTTTATGAAACTTCCTAATAAAACTTTAGAAAAAAAGTTATTCAAGTCCGGTTATCAGTATGTTTTTGGTGTGGATGAGGTGGGGATGGGTTGTCTGGCTGGGCCGGTGGTGGTATGCACAGTTAGCGTCACAAAAGATTTTTATAAAAAAAGTCATCCTAGACTGCGTGGTTTGCGTGAGTCAAAGTTGCTGTCAGCTATTCAACGGGAAAGATTTGCGAAAGAATTAGTCAAAGAAAAAGATTTTGTCTATGCCATTTCATGTGTATCTTCAAAAGTAATAGATAAAATAAATATTTATCAAGCGGCAAGGGAGGCAATGAGAAATGCTATTAAAAAGCTGATTCGAGATTTAGGATTTAAGATTCATGAATCTATATTCGTAAATCATAAATCTAAAATCATGGTTCTTGTTGACGGACCTCACAAAATTAAGGTCATTGAACATGACCAGCAGGCAGTCATCAAGGGTGACCGCAAGGTCTTTGCCATTGCCTGTGCGTCAATTATCGCCAAGGTTCATCGTGACAAAATGATGGCCCGCTATGCTAAAAAGTATCCAAACTATGGTTTTGAAAAACATAAGGGTTATGGAACAAGATATCATCAGGTTCAGTTAGTCACATTGGGCCCTTGCGAAATACACAGGAGGTCATTTGCTCCCATGAGAAAACTCGTTTAGAATTAAGACATGGCAAAAATAGCAATAAATGGATTCGGTCGGATTGGTCGGGCGTTTTTTAAATTGGCTTTAATGAAGCCGGAGTTGGAGGTTGTTGCGATAAATGATTTGGGTGATCTTGAGAATTTGGCTTATCTTCTTAAATATGATTCCGCATACGGAAGATTTAACAAAGATGTCTTGGTTAAGGGCGGAAAATTGTTGGTAGACGGGAAAGAATATCTTTTTCTTCAGGAAAAAGACGCAACCAAACTTCCTTGGGGTCAACTCGGTGTAGATATTGTTGTTGAGTCAACAGGTGCTTTTGAGAGTTTTGAAAAGGCATCGGTTCACAAACAAGCGGGAGCAAAGAGGGTGGTGCTTACAGCACCGGCAAAAGACGAGGACACGGAAGATGCCAAGACTGTTTTAATGGGTGTAAACGAGGACGATTTAAAAACTTGCTTCATTTCTTCTAACGGTTCTTGTACTACCAACTCTGCTTCGCCTATTTTGCAAATACTTTCCGAAACAGTTGGTGTCAAAAAAGCGTTTTTGAATACTACGCATGGATATACAGCAACTCAGAACTTGGTTGATGGTCCAGTTAAGGGTCATGATTTTCGTCGTGGCCGATCAGCCGGAGTAAATATCGTTCCCTCATATACAGGTGCGGCTATTGCTGTGGGAAGAGCGGTCAAATCAGTTGAAGGAAAATTTGAGGGTACTTCAATGCGTGTACCTATCGTAACTGGTTCTCTGTCTGCAATAACTTTTGTTTCTTCAAAACCAACGACGGCCGAGGAAATTAATAAAATATTGCGTGATGCGTCTGACCAACCACGTTGGGAGGGGATTTTCAGAGCTACTGATGACCAAATTGTTTCAAGTGATATTGTTGGTGACCCTTATGCCGCGATTGCAGATCTATCACTGACCAAAGTTGTTGATGGTGACCTCTGTTGTGTCTATTCCTGGTACGATAACGAGTTTGGGTATACGAATTCACTCATACAGCACATTTTGAAGGTCGCAGAAATTATGTAGTAAGTAAAATAAAAAGTAATTGATGACCAAGTTCTATAATAATATTTATAAAATATTTGCCGTCACCCTTTTGGTGACAGTTGTTAATTTTTTTGTGGCAGCAGAAGAGTTGTCATTGGGATGGAGAAATGGAGGAAGCAAAGGATTTTTTTGGGGCTTAGGTCTTGCCTTAGAGATACCTTTGGTTTTAGCATCTCTTGGCTTTTTTATTATATCTATTATAAGAATTTTTAAATTCCGAGAGTTTAGGTATTTAGTCCGGTTGCTGATATTGTTTTTTATTGCTTTTTTGCTTCTCCTTTTTATTGATAACATGATAACAACCTATTAATGTCTAACAATATTAACGAAGATAAAATTGAAGGTCCGAAAGAAAATTTATGTCCGAACTTCATCTAATAGAAAATCCTATAACCAAAGCAGATCTTAAAAAAATCGCCGAAGAAAGATTCGGTGATTTAAGAGAACGAGAATTGTTATCTTGGGTTAAATTTCACTTTAGACAATACACAACAAAAAATATTTCTAAAGAAGAACTTCGAGAATCTTTAGTTTTAGGGATAGATGACGTGCTTAATAGATAACTTTAAATTTTGATTTTTAAATTTTACATTTGAAACATGCCCCAATATATTCACGAGCAAAAAATTGAAGAGCTGGAACTCAAAGCCAATGAGGCTCGTGAGCTTTTGATTGAGATGTTGACCGAAGCGGGAAGTGGGCACACGGCGGGACCGTTGGGTATGGCCGATATTTTTACGGCTATGTATTTTCATGTTTTAAATCATGACCCGAAGAATCCGATGATGGAAGACAGGGACAGACTAATTCTTTCAAACGGACATATTACCCCGATAAGATATGTGGTGATGGCTATGGCAGGTTATTTTCCAGTAGAGGAGCTTAAAACACTAAGAAAATTTGGCACTCGACTACAAGGACATCCGGAAAGAGAAAGATTACCTGGAGTGGAAACGACATCGGGACCTTTGGGTTCGGGGCTTGGTCAGGCATGCGGTATCGCCTATGGGTTGAGAATGGATAATAAGAAAAACAGAGTATATTGTCTCATGTCGGATGGAGAGCACGATTCAGGCTCGTTGTGGGAGTCAGTAATGTTTGCCGGCAAAAATAAATTACACAACTTAACGGCAGTTATTGACCGCAACAACATTCAGATAGATGGAATGACAGAAAATATTATGCCCTTAGAAAATTTACGGGCAAAATATGAAGCATTTAATTGGCACGTTTTGGAAGTTGACGGTCATAACATTGAGCAGTTTGTAGATGCCGTTGAAGAAGCTAAAGCGATATATGAAAAACCGACCGTTATAATTGCTCACACAATACCCGGAAAGGGAATTAAGGAAATAGAGTTTGATTATAACTGGCATGGAAAATCGCCAAAACCGGAAGAGGCGCAGAAGTTTTTATTCGAACTTAGGACTTTAAATGGTAAGATAGAAAGTGAACATCAATAAGGGGCAAATGCCCGGTCGAAAGTTAATTTAATTAAGGTTTAAAATATTATGCACGGAGTAAATTGTAAATGTCCTCACCATGTAGTGGACAAAGTGTTAATGCTATTGGTTTGGGTTGCCGGTGTTTTATTTTTCTGGTCCAGCTGGGGAACAAGAACATTTTGGGGTTTTGACGCCTTGTATTGGGCATGGTCTTCGGTGGTTTTATTTGTAATGAGTAAGGCATCTAAATCTTGCGGATGTTGTGGCATACACAAGATGAAAATAGAAGGTGGCAAAGTTTGCAGTCACGATAATGGTTGTGTTTGCGGAGATTGCGACAGATGTAAGTAGTTTCTTTGCCCAGCTCTTTATTTGGATTTATAGAAAGGGCTGGGTTGTAGAGACATGATAAATCCAGACGCAAAATTAATTAAAAACTTAACAAAACCGGAAATGGTGCCAACCCGTGATGGATACGGGAAAGGTTTGGTTAAGGCGGGAGAAAAAGATGAAAGAGTCGTGGTGCTTTGTGCGGATTTAACTGAATCAACCCGGTCTCTTTGGTTTGCCGAAAAGTTTCCGGAAAGATTTATTGAATTGGGCGTAGCGGAGCAAAATATGGCTCTGGTGGCATCGGGTATAGCAAATTATGGCAAGATTCCATTTATATCTTCATACGCAACATTCAGCCCTGGTAGAAATAATGAGCAGATAAGGACAAACATCTGTATTAATAATGTTCCGGTTAAAATTGCTGGTTCGCATGCCGGAGTTTCGGTCGGACCTGATGGAGCTACCCATCAAGCTCTTGAAGACATCGCTTTGATGCGTGTTATTCCGAGAATGGTTGTGGTGGTGCCATGTGATGCAATTGAGGCGGAGAAAGCAACATTTGCCGCAGCTTTTAACGGCCAGCCGACATACATCAGATTTGGGAGAGAAAAATCTGCTGTCTTTACGACAGTTGATTCTCCATTTGAAATAGGGCGGGCTGAAGTGTTAAGGGATTGTAGTTCCTCGTCGCAAGGCTCCTCGGGACAATTATCGCGCTGCGCGATAATTGGTTGCGGAATGTTGCTCCATAATGCTTTGCTTGCGGCGGAAGAATTAGCCGACGAAGGTATAGACTGCATGGTTATAAATTCTCACACCATAAAACCAATAGACGAGAAAACCATCATTGAAGTTGCTCAAAAAACAGGAGCGGTGGTTTCTGTTGAAGAGCATCAAATAAACGGGGGACTTGGCTCTGCGATTGCTGAAATTTTGTCCAGAAACTATCCTGTTCCACAGGAATATGTCGGAGTTCGGGACAGATTTGGGGAATCAGGAAGTTCGGACGAACTGATAAAGGCATTCGGAATGGGTGTCAGCTCAATCAAAGAGGCAGTGAAAAAAGTAATTTCTAGAAAAAAGTAACAGAAATACAAAGTTTTATAATTCAGTACGTGCGGAATTTATAAGATATCTAAAAATCACCTGAAAAAGGTGGTTTTTTAGTTATGCCTCTTTTGAGTCAAGTAATTTCTTTAGTTTTATGAAGTCCAGTTCAAGGATTTTCTTAATTTGCGGATCTTTCAAGGCGTGGTCAGGATGGAATGTTGGCAAGAGTTCGTAGCTTCCCAAATTAAATGTCCGGCCGTGAACATTGTCCAATGGCTGTCTCATTCCGATACCGTTTAAGGCCATATTTCCAAGCGTAACTACAAGCAAGGGGTTGATTGTTTTTAGCTCTTCTTTTAGAAATGGAACGTAGGACTTTATTTCTTTTGCTGTAGGGACTTTGAAAGCAGAAGGATAATATTTGAGAACATTCGTGAAATAGACTTTGTTTTTGTTTATGCCGGCAGTTCTTAAAAGTTGATAGAGTAATTTTTCTTTATTGCCCGCGATTGGTTTACCGGAACTTTCTTCATCCTGTCCGGGAGCTTCACCAACAAAGACGATTTTTGCGGTTGAAAAACCGCTCCCAAAGACTAATTTACGGTCTTTGAATTTCCGTTTCAGGGAATCATTTACTTGATTAAGTTTTTGGGTTTCTTCGCTCATATGCGGGCAAATATTTGATATTTCAAGATTACCATATAATGATAATTTTGGCAAGGGTTTTTGTCCTAAAAACTTGAAGTTTATTTAAAAAGGACTAATATCTGTGAGGTTGGGTAGCACTTTAAAAAAGAGGTAAACAACATGGCAAAAGGCGGAGAATTTATTATTCCAAGCGGTAGTTTGCCGGACATTTTTACTGTAAATGATCTCACGGAAGAGCAGAACATGATTCAAAAAACCATGAAAGAATTTATGAGGGATAAGGTGCTAACTGATAAAGCAAATGAACGAATAGAGTCAAAAGACTTCAATTATACTCTTGAACTAATGCAGGATTTGGCCGGGCTGGGTCTTTTGGGGGTTGAAGTGCCTGAATCCTATGGGGGGTTGGCGCTGGGCAAAATTACCGGTACGGTCGTTGCTGAAAACATCGCCCGTCAAGGTTCTCTTGCTTGTACTTTTTTGGCTCATACAGGGATTGCTACTTATCCGATTCTTTTGTTTGGCACCGAGGAACAGAAGCAGAAATATTTGCCAAAACTTGTTAGTGCGGAATGGATGGGCGCTTATGCCCTTACTGAAGCTGGAGCCGGTTCTGATGCGGCGGCGATTAAAACCAAAGCTGTGCCAATTGAAGATGGCAAGTATTTTGTGCTTAACGGCGAAAAGATATTCATTACCAATGGGGGATTCGCCGATATATTCATTGTTTTTGCCAAGATCAATGGCGACGATAACCTGCACAGCGCGTTCATCGTTGAAAAATCTTTCGGCGGGATTGAGATTGGTAAAGAAGAGCACAAGATGGGCATTGTTGGATCTTCAACTGTCCCTGTTAAGCTAAATGATGTCAGAGTGCCGAAAGAAAACATGCTTGGCCAGCCCGGCAGTGGTTTAAAGGTTGCCCTCAATGTTCTCAACCTTGGTCGGTTCAAGCTTGCAGCAGCAAGTTTGGGTGGCGCAAGAGCTTGTCTTGAAAGCGCGCTTGCCTATGCCCGCCAGAGAAAACAGTTCGGGAAATATCTCGTTGAGTTTCCGGTGATCAGAGGAAAATTGGCGATGATGGTGGCACATATTTACGCCATGGAGTCTGTCGTTTACAGAACGGCTGGATTGCTTGAGGACGCATTGAAAGAAGTTGATGCCAATGATCAAAAAGCCATGCTGAAGGCTATCGGAGAATTTGCGATTGAATGCTCAGCTATCAAGGTGTTTTGTAGTGATGTTTTGGATATGATAGTTGCGGACGAAACAGTTCAGATTCATGGTGGGTATGGCTATATTATTGAAGACAAAGCCACATGTGCGGCGCGGTATCTCCTCAATGCGAGGATTAATCGTCTCTTTGAAGGAACCAATGAGGTCAATAACCAGTTGATGTTTGTTCAGTTGATGGCGAAAACCCTGCGTGGCCAACTGCCATTGATGAAAGCAATCCAAAAAGCCCAATCCGACGCGATATCCGGAGCGACAGAACCGGAGACGGACTTGATTAAAAAACTTTCCAAATCTTTAAATGGTGTGAAAAGTTCGGTGCTTTTGAGCGGGGGTGTTTTTATCAAGAATTATTTTCCTCCAAACTTGAGTCCGGAAGAAATGAAGCAGAGATTTTTTGAACACCAGATTATAATTGATCATTTGAGTCGCGGTTTGGCATCTGTTTATGTGATGGAAAGCGCTTTAGCTTCTTTGAATAAGCACAGAAATGAACGGGACGAACGCAAGGTTCGTTGGCTCTTTCATCAAACGCTGAATGATGTTGAAAGATTGCCGAAAGAAATTATCACAATGTCCACTAGTGGCGACGAAGCAAAAACTGTTATAGCAATGTTCAAGCGGCTCATGAAGTTTGAACTTGAAAATAAAGAAGTGTTGGCAAATCAGATTGTCCAAGACTTGCCCTAAAGAGGTTGAAAAACCTCTTTTTATTTGATAAAATAGATAAATTGATTCATAAACTTGATAAATTTGATAAATTTGATGGTGCCCATCATGATTGCAAAAAGTGTGTTATAATATATAAAAAATTTGCGGGCGTAGTTCAATGGTAGAACGCTGTCCTGATAAGACAGAGGTTCTTGGTCCGATTCCAAGCGCCCGCACAAATAAAAATAGACTTGTTTAGGGTCTATTTAAGCTCAAATGATATTCCGCAACCGCAAGCCGATTTAGCGTTCGGATTATTGAAGATAAATCCTTCAAAAATATTATCAGATTTGTCTATTTCCGTTCCGTCGACAAGGGGAAAACTTTTGGGATCCACAAATATCCTAATACCTTGAGACTCAAAGACTGAATCTTTTTCATTGGGTTTGGCTACGATTGAGAGGGGAATATATAAAAATCCAGAACAAGCACCGGCTTTTACGCCGAAACGGAAACCAACAGTCGATCCCTTAACGGGACTAATCTCAAGTAAATGTTTCAACCCTTGTATAGCTCGTTCGGTGATAATAATCATGACACACTAATCCGTATTGAACGAGCTACCACAACCACAGGTAGATTTTGCGTTTGGGTTTTTTACTGAAAATCCGCCATTGTCTTCAGAGAAGTCAATCTCAGCGCCACTGACGTACCTAATACTAATTGGGTCAACAACAATCTTGATACCATTTGATTCAAAATGAGCGTCGGAGGAACTGCTTTCTTCGTTTATCATTAGACCATATTGAAAACCAGAACAACCTCCACCTTGAACAAACACTCTTAGGGCATCTTTTTTGGGGTCTTTGTTGTCACCCCTCATCACTTCACACAACTTTTCAGCAGCTCTAGGGGTAATGGTAATAGGTGACTGAACAGATTCAGTGGGAGTTTCGGTCACAGACTTCCTTTTAAATGTCAATGAACCGTGTTATAATATAACATGAAGGCTATTAATTTCAATTAATAGCCTAAATTTCTAATTACTAATATCTAATTTCTAAACAAATTTAAATGTCAAAATCTTAAATTATCAAAGTTTAGGATTTAGGATTTTAAGAATTGGGCCCATAGCTCAGCTGGTAGAGCGCCTCATTTGCAATGAGGAGGCCAGCGGTTCGAATCCGCTTGGGTCCACCAGAGAGGAAATTGCAAGTTTTTGGGCACGGGGCCGCCGAAGGCGGCCACCAAATCGTAAGGAATTTTGGGCGAAAAAATCAGTTGGCGATTCTGCAAAATGCAGTTCGAGCCGATATTTTTATCAGGTTCTTTGGCAGTTTTTAAGTTCAGAATTTCGGTTCGGAATTTTTGGCCAGACTCCCGCCGCCGCAGGCGGCGAAATGCGTCCGAACTATCTCAAATATAGACCACAACGTGTGATAAATCGGCAGACGACTGCTCATTTATCGAGTAAATAAGCCCTAACTTAGCGGTTCCAAATCCGCTGATTTTCAGTTTCAAGAAACTGGGTAAGAAATAGACCTTTTGGAACTATAAAATTTAAACTCTGTTATTTTTTCAACAGATAGTATAGATTTATACATCATTAGTATTTTGAAAATTGGAGGAATATTGAAAAATAGAACAGCCATTATCGTGCATGGCGGTGCTATCAAGGGAGCATTTGCCGCTGGTGTAATGTATCAGTTATATGGCATGCTCATATTTTACTCCTAAGTGTTGCAAAGGTATTGAAACATTACGCGGGGTTGACATTGCCAACTTTTCAAGTTATGATGTTTAGAAAATTTAGTCTGCTTTTTAACAAGGAGTAGGCATGTTCGCTAAGGGTTGGGCGATCTTGATCTACGGTATGATAATTGTTTTTATGCCAAGTCAGACTTCTTCCAAAGACAAGGATTTGGATTCAAGTTGGAAAAACGCTGATTTTGTTATAACTGACTTTTCCGTCCTTCAAGATTATTCGATATTTGGTGATAGCAAAAAAAACGAAGGGAAAGTGTCTTCAAGGGACCGAAATGAAATGCAGGCATGGTATTTTGCCTTAAGGAAAGCATCCGCACTCTTGCCGACAGATCTTGTAAAAGAAATAGCAACGGATTTTGATGATGATTGTCTGTGGGGCAGGAACATGGTCTCAATGACGCATCATGTGTCTCAATGTGTTCCAAAATGGATAAAGTTCAAATTCTTTATTGATAACACTTTCTGGGGGACAGCATTTCCAGACAGAATAAATCTTCGACCTAGCGTTACAGACTTGCCGAACTGGTTAACATGGGAGCCGTTTCCAAAAGATGGGTATTCCGAAGAAGAGCGCATTTGGATTGCGTTGCATGAATTTGCACATCGTTATCGACAGGTATCTGGTCAGAATTTCGTGTTGTCTTATATAACTGATTCGCCGTCAACATTTTACGGGTGTGCCATGGGGCCAGAAGAGACTTTTGCCGACACTTTTGCTTTATATATTATGTTTCCAGATCGTCTTACGCAATTCTCTCTCGTCTACGACGAAATTAAGGGTATTCTTGGACGGGAATACCAAGCGCAATTTCAGATGCCTAACTCTGTGGCAAGTAAATTAACTAATCTCAAAGACGGGTGCAAACAGTATGACGAAGATGTTGCACGAATAAGAGCTAACCAGGGTGTGGTGAATTGGGACATCAGGTAAGATCGCTTAAAGCGGTTTTTTTAATATTTGTCTGTGAAGTTTTCTATAATATCCGATTGCGAACCTGTGAGCTTCGGAGTCAATTTGGAGAAGAAGGTTTCTGTCGGCGGAGGGGAGTTTTGTTAATAGAATCGGAGTTTTTCTGCCAGAAATATATATTTTTTCACCAATGTGTTTTTTGTTTTTCGTCACCGCGATGATTGGAATTTGTTTAGGATTTGCAACGGCTTCTACTGCCCTAAGCTGTTGTTTGCCTCCGTCAACAATAATTAAATCAGGGAATGGCCATTCAACGTGTCTGAAACGGCGTTCAAGTATTTCTCTCAACATTCCCGTATCGCCCAGTTTATTATCTGACAACATACTACGATCGTGGTGGGATGTAAATTGGATTTTAAACTTGCGGTATTGGTTTTTGTCAGGTTTTCCATTTGTAAATACTACCATCGCACCGGTGGCGTGAGCCCCTTGAATATTAGAGACATCATACCCCTCGATTCTGATTATTGGTTTTTTAAGTTTTAATAATGATTGTAATTCAGAGATGTGCTCTTTTAAAATGTCGGAATTTTTAATTATTTTTGCGTTTTTGAATATTCGTTCTACGTCTGTTATTTTATTTCTTAACTCAATGGCTTTTTCTAGTTCTCCCTTTTGGGCCAATTGTCCCATTTTCCCTTTTAAATTTTTAACCAAAGATACTTTTTTTCCGTCCAGAATGTCTCGGATGGCCCCAATGTTACTTTGGTACCTTTTCATGTTGTGCAAAGGGTTGTAAGCTAAATTCTTATAATTTGTCCGTACGGGCAAGTTATGAGAATTTTTTAAACAGCAATATCCGAGGCATTTCCCGATGTGATAATTGAGGCAATAATTATTGTGCAGTTGTTTGCAGGTGCAGTAGGGAAATATTCGGCGAAGAAGGCGGAGAGTTGTTTTTAATGCCCCAGCGTCAGTAAATGGCCCGATTGTTTCTTTGTGGTTTTTGGGCTGGTGTGTTGTAAATATTTTTGGATAGTTTTCTATAGTAAAAACAACAAAAGAGTATTGTTTATCATCTTTTAACATTATATTAAATGGTGGCCGGTGTTTTTTTATGTATTGAGACTCAAGAATTAATGCTTCAATTTCTGATTTAGTTTCAATGTGGTCAAGTTTTTTTGATTCGGACATCATTTTTTGAAGTCTGGTATCACTGGTTTTTAAATAATGCTTAACTCTGTTTTTTAAATTTAAAGCCTTGCCTATGTAGAGGGACTTATTTTTTAGCCCCTTGAATACATATATTCCGGGTTTGGACGGAATTTTTAGTATCTTTTTTCTCAAGTTGTTTTCAATCATGACAGGGTACTTTACGATAAAAAAATATGATTGACAATGGTCATTTTTGGGTGTAATTTCGATTCAACAACTGAACTTTTACAAACACAGAAAGAATAAATCTAATGACAAAATCAGTTAGAGCAATGAAGGAAACTAAGTTTTTTTCAGCCAACAACTATCATCCATTACCGGTGGTAATGACATCAGGTAGTGGAGTTTGGTTGACGGATGTTGAGGGAAACACCTATTTGGACATGTTTAGTGCTTATTCAGCTGAGAATTTTGGTCAGTGTCATCCTCACATTGTTTCAGCATTGATAAGTCAAGCCCGTCGGCTTGGAACAACTTCTCGCTCAGTTTATACCGATATATACGCTAAATTTGTAAGAGTCATTGATGAACTTTGCACGATGGATAAAATTTTGCCAGCTAGTGGAGGAGCTGAAGCTGTGGAAACTGCAATTAAATTAGCCAGAAGATGGGGCTATGAAAAAAAGGATGGGGTTAACTCAGGTCAGGCCAATATAATATTTTGTGAAAATAACTTTCACGGAAGAACGGTTTCTATAATTAGCGCTTCAGATTCTGTTGAAAATAAAAACAGTTTCGGTCCGTTTACTCCTGGATTTTCATTGATTCCATTTGGCGACTCTAACGCTCTTAGCCGAGCTATTACAAAAGATACGGTAGCTTTTTTGGTGGAACCCATACAAGGAGAGGGGGGAATTGTTGTTCCACCAGATGGATATTTTAAGGAAGTAGAAAAAATTTGTCTTGAACAGAATGTTCTTTTGATTTTAGACGAAATTCAAACTGGATTTGGAAGAACGGGACATAATTTTGCGTATGAACATGAAGGTGTTAGGCCCGATATATTAATATTGGGCAAGGCTTTGGGCGGAGGCATGACGCCTGTTTCGGCAGTGCTTAGTCGGAGAGATGTTATGGAGGTTATTAGGCCTGGTGATCACGGAAGTACTTTTGGTGGAAATCCTTTAGCCTGTGCCGTGGGAATTGCGGCTATAGAGTTGTTGACCCAAGGAAATTTTGCCTCAAAGTCCAAAGAGCTGGGAAGTTATTTTATGACTGAATTAAGAAAAATTGAAAACCCTCTTATAAAGGAAGTCAGGGGGCGGGGCTTGATGATAGGGTTAGAGCTTGTTAAAAATCCGGGTATTGGCAGGAGATTTTCTGAAGCCATGCTTCGTAAGGGCATTTTATGCAAAGAGACAAAAGATAACGTAATACGTTTTACACCGCCTTTAGTTATTGAAAAATCAGAACTGGATTGGACCGTGGAAATGACAGAAAAAGTTCTTCAATCTCTGGAGAGAAATTAGGTTGTCTTTAAAAATCGGAATAGTTTTTATTTTTGCCAGTCTTTTGATTGTTACCGCGGGTTGTAATGATCCCATTGAACGTCGTGAGTTAAACAAGTATAAGGCGCAGAATCGCTATGTTGAAAAACAAGACTTAGTTACACAAACCGCATTTTTGGCCATGGAGGTGGATGGTAAGCTTCGTTATGATTTTCAGGGAAACTTAGAAGAGGGCAGTTATGCTTCAGGTTTTTTAATCTCAAAAAAGAAAGGATTATTCAAGACAGCGTATCACTTTGCAGAGCATTTGGGAGAGAATGGCTTTGACTGGTGCCGGCTGTTCATCAACGGTCGAGTTTATAGGGCTGAACTATATCGGGCTTTATCCAACAGAGATTCCGCGGTTATAAAAATCATAGACAACTTTAGTGAGACAGATTTTCCTGAAGCACCTGTTTTTTCCAGCCGAAAAGTTAAAGTAGGAGACAAGATATTTATTGAAGGATATCATCCGCACCCCTATTATATAAGGCTCAAGGATCAAGAATCTGGCAAGAAGTTTCAGATAATTCCCCTGCTCAAGAATTATTATCAGACAGTTAACATGGACAAAGAAGATTATACGGAAGTAGTATATGAGGTTTTGGAAGCCGAGGTTATGGCAGTAGATAAATCATGGGCGGACCTTTTAAGGGAAATTAAGGATAAAAATTCTTCCAAGGATAATCTTCAAGTTACTTTAGAAAATCAGATTCAAAACTTTTTTGTGATAAGGACGGAGGGAGATCATTTATTCAGTTTTGGTGGTTTGAGTGGTACGGTAATAAAAAACGACCGGGGTGAAGTCGTTGGGGAAGTTACCGCTGGACCAGCTCTTCAAAAAGAGGAAAGAATCATCTGGGTAACTCCGATTGAGTCCGAGATTGATGAGATTAGAGATTTGATAGATAACTAAAAGAGATAAAACAGGAAAATGCCCTGTTTTTTATTCAAAAACTTCACTTGACTTGTTCACAATTTTCTTTTATTCTCTTGGCAAAAGCACGTTGATAATTAGGAGAAGATCATGGCTGATTTGAAGTGGTACGAAGAACCTTTGGAACCGATGGACGAAGATCGTGCCAGGGAGATTATTAAGAGAGTTCAAAAAGAACCGTGCAAGCAGGTCATAGGTCAAGAATCTGTTATTGAGAAGGCAACTGTCGGATTATTTTCAAGTATTGTTTATGCTAGAGATAATTGGGTAGATGTCGGTCCGGGTCATATTATTTTTAATGAAGTGCCAGGAACAGGTAAAACAGTTTTGGCCAGAAGACTGGCTGATTCTATTAACGCAAAATCTTCTTTCATTGCCTGTCACCCGGAGATGAAACATAGCGATCTATTTGGTGGGGATATGCTCAATAAGCAAACGGGTGAGTTTTTCCATTATGAAGGACCTGCGTACGCCCATATTCTGATTAAGGATGAGCTTAATCGGGCAAATCCGAAAACCCAGGCTTCCGGTCTCCAGACCATGGAAGAGAGGATGGCAGTTACTCCGCGCATCAATATGACCCTACGTAAAGTTGTGAACATGATCAAGTATCTTTATCCGATTAAAGATGGATCACAAAGGACTTTATTCTGGGTAGTAGCCACGGTTAATCCAGTTGAACAGGAGGGTACCTATCCTATTCCGGAAGCGATGCTTGATCGTTTTATGTTGCGACTTAGCATGGATCAACTAACCAGAGCTCAGGAAATGACGCTCAGGGCCACTAACCTTCAGAATCCCTTCGGAAATTATAAAGAGGCGCCCAAAATTGAAAAAGTAACAAATCCGGCCGAAGTTCATAGCGTTGCCCATTTTATTGGTCGTAATGTTACACCAATTGAACAAACACCTGTGGTCAATAATTACATGCAAAGTATTGTTGAAAATACAAGGCCGTTCGATCCCGAAAGACTGATTAGTAAAGATCGACCTAATGCGACCAAGGGACTTAAGCGAGACATAGACAAATACGTTAAAGTAAGGGGCGGATTGTCATATAGGGCAGATATCTATTGGGAAGCAGCTTTGAGGACTCTAGCTTTTTTCCGGGGAAAGAAACAGATTACTTTTGATGAACTACGCGATTTGGCAATTCCGGCTCTGGCACATCGACTTCAACTTTATCCGTATGCGAAGGCTCAGAATATTAGTCAGGAGGATATTATCAGGGAAGTCCTGAAGTGGACTAGGTCATGGTAAGGTCAACAAGACACAAGGGCATGGCTTTTTCGCTCGGTGATATTTATCGGAACGTCCGTCGAGTGGCAAGTGTTTGGCCAATTGACTTTAAGCCGGAAAATATTTCTTTTGGCGAGCATTCAACCCGTAGAATTGGTGAGGGTATAGATTTTGGTAGAGTTACTACATTTGATCCGACAGTTCATAGCCCTTTTCAGATAAATTGGTTGACAACAAATCCTTTTGATGAAGATGAGCTCTATGTTAGAGAGAATATAGAGACTAAAGAGGCCACATTTCTTGTTGCCTGCGATCTTTCAACTTCAATGATGTTCAGTGTCGGAGATCAACAACACAAGGAAAGAATGCTTTTAGAGGTTTACGGCGATTGTGCTCTTACTTGTCTTCGAGCACAGGACCCGGCCGGAATGGTCGCTTTTGCCAATGATATTCTTTTTTATGATTCCCAGCCTCGTAAAACTGAGGATGCGATTCATTACAATATCGCCCAGATGTATGAATTTTTTTCCCAGGTTAGAACCGGTGGTCGGGGCAAACTGAAAAGAAGTGAAACTGACTATCTTCGTTTGTTTGAATTTATCAGAAGCCATTATAGCAACAGAAAAATTTATATAATTATTATTTCTGATTTTATCGGAATTGAAAAACATGACCCGGAATTTATCAGAGAATTTATAGGTGACCATGAAGTTTCCTTCATCTATCTTGATGACCCTGATGAGTTCAGGGTTAGGAGTAACTCAGGATATATCTGGCATGAAGATATTGAAACCGGAGAACAGATAATAATAAATGCTAATGATTTGCCGGAGATAGAAACCGAAATCAGAGCAGTCAGGAGCAGATACAGGGATCTTTGCGATGAACAGGGAATTCACTCAATTGTCCTTGAATATGGCGATCGGGAAGATTTGAGAAAATATGTTGAACGACTGGTGAGGTTTGTTTACATCAGAGGGGCTTCAAAATAGAGGAGATTTACTCCTCTTTTTTATTTTGTTATCAGAAAAGATGCGAGGTTGACTTGTTGATGATTTTACATTATTCTTTTGCCAAAAGCATCTTGACAATAAAGGGGTTGATCATGAGATTTAGATTCTTTTGGGTCTGTTTATTCCTGTTAATGGTGGCTTCTCTAAGTGCACAGGAGAAGAAGAGGGTGTTAAAGCCTATCTCTTTCAAGGTTATGAACGTGGAGCCTACGACATTTATTACCTACGAACCGTTCATGGTTAATTATCGGCTTGAGTATTTGGGACCTCGTAAGGGAAAAGAAGTTCGGATTTTAGACAGTCTGGACAAGAACCATTTTCAGAATGCTCTCGGAACTCCGGTAGATGTTGATCTTAGGGAACTTAGAAAAAAATATGGAGACAAGGTCAATCAATTAAAAATTGATAGCGGGCCCAGAATTGTTGTTTCTGACCTTCAAGCCACGCAGGAAGAAGTTGTTGGAGATAGGATTCGGAGAGATTTTGTTGTTACCCTTAAGTTAATAAGAGAGACGACTACGGTAGCACCAATTCTAATGATTAGACTGGAGGTTCCCGATGTTTCGGTATCGTGGGCCGTTGTCCAACTGGGCCAAAAAGAAGGCGAATATCAACACGAAGAACCTGTAAAATCTGGAAAGGTGATGGTCAATCATGTTTTGACTACGCCAGTTCATGACCCTAAACTTAATTTTCGGAACAAGATAATGGTTCCAGGATACTCCTCTTCATCCATATCTTGGTTTTTCTGGGGTATTCCGGTCGCATCTTTTTTGTTGGTCGGAATATTGAGTTTAACCTTGGTACGATTGTTTAAACAGCCCGTATTGACCATTGAAGATCAGGTAACCTCTACAGTCGGTGGCAAAAAGTCTGAAACTGTATCTGGTGGTATTAAGCGCATGAAGTTTAACTACGCCAGAAATAATCTTTGGGAAGCGGTAAACGCCACTACACGAGAATCAAATTCCAAAAATTTAGAAAATCAGAACAAGTTCCTTGAGGATTTATATGGTGGTTTAAATAATCTATTGTTGGCGGCATTGCCGTCTGCACCTATGGGTTCTCTACCGTCTGATTTTGTCCGTATTCTGGGTGAAAACACCCGTCGTTCAAAGATGGAAAATAGTCTTTATGCGCTAGCCGGATTGGCTAACAGCTTAAGGCCATTTTATGAAGCCATGAACAGTGGTGGGAGTATTGTAAAAGACACAGAGGGTGGTTTAAATAATCAGTATGATCGTCTGGTTAAGGAAATCAAAGCCGAGACTCTTAATCTCTGGTGGTACAACAGAATTATTTTTAGGGGGAAGTGATGGATTTGTCCGCATTCTTCAGGTTACTTGTCGGAGGCCCAGCCTATTTGTTGGGTGTTGATTTAAACAGTTTGAAGTTCGACAACATTCAAATTGTTGGAATCTTGGGCGGGAGTGTTCTGTTGATTCTGATATTAAAGTTTTTGTGGATTATGATCGGCCGGCGTAAATTTTACAGAAAATTTTCCGGCCATTTTATTTTAAAGAGTCGCCGATTGGGTTTGACCAGGAAAATGTTGCGGTTTGTTATACCATGCATCCTATCCATACCGTTGATTGCGTTTTTGTTATCTCTTGCCGGTGGCCATAAAGATGTCAGTAGTGTTGAATATGTACAAACTGAATTTAGGCAACAGATGGTTTTGTTTGACTGCTCAATATCAGTTGGTTGGGAGAGTAACGAGCCAAAAAAGTCTTGGGCCGAGGTGATGAGAGATGGGTATATTGGTCTTTTAAACCTTAGGGCTGGGAAAAAAGATTACGTTTCTTTGTGGATTTTTTCCAGAACGCCCCATTTAATTTCCGATTTCGCAAACGACATTGACTATTTGAGAGATAAGGTCTTTAAGGCGCCATATGTATTAGTTGATCCGGGTAGTTTTAGATATGTATACGGACCGAAAGCCGTTGTTGATTCTCTTTATCCTATACCAAAAATAATATTACCCGAAGAAAAGGTAACGCAATTATCCGACGAGGGAGGTACAAATCTGGCGTCGGCTCTTCATGAGATGGTCAATTATTTAGACCGAGAAGGGAATGGTAATCAGGCCAACACTACTTTTATAGTAGTAACAGATGGAGCTCCGGATACACCAGTAGATAAAGAGCTTGAAATTTTGAGAAAAAAGAAAATAAAACTTCTTGTAATATATATGTACAATAGCATCTATGACCGATATGTTGGGAGGCCGGATGGATTTGGCAGGGAAGCTTCAAAAAAAATAGAACAAGCAAAGAAGTTTCAACTAGATGTAAAAAAATACGGAGGCCATTTTTATACAGCAACAAACTCATTAGAACTACGGGAAATGTATCAACAGATAGATGCGCAAGAGGTCGTGAAATATAATCAAAAGATTCACAAGGACAAAGAAGACTTTTCTGAAAATTTTTTACGATTCGGAATCAGTATTTTATTTTTTATTATTTTGACAGGTCTGCTGGCCTCAATTCGTAAGGGAACAAGTCCTTAGTCTAAAGCCGCAAATTGCGGTTTTTTAATTTTTTCCAAAAAAAGAGGAGGGTTGACTACTTGTTTAAATTACCATACTGTATGACCAAGTACTTTTACATTTTATTAGGAAAAAACGTGGTTACAAAACAGGAAAAATCTAAGTCTCGACTTCGCAAGGTTTTACTTATCGCCATGGTTCTAACAGCTTCACTGATGATTTCTGTTATTGGTTACCTAAGTAATTTATATGGTCATTTTCAGAAAGATTTTAACCGGTTGAGCGAGGCGATGCTTGTCGGTGATAGGGATATGGTTGAAAAACAAATGGATGCGATGATTCAATATCATAATCTAGCCGACAGGTGGCATCTAGCTTCGTTTGTTGACCGCCATCTTTTAAGGGATGTGTATATTTATAAAGCCGTTACTACTCTTCTTAAGGGAGATTTTCGGTCTATTGCCGAAGATAAGACATTGGTCCAGAATGCCAGTAAGGAGCATTTGGTGGCTAATATTTTAGGTCTAGCAAAGGCTAGACAATATCAAGGTTTGTACCAGGAAAAATTGAGTCAAATCAAATCTAAAAATAAAGAGCCAGACAAGAAAGATAAGGCTGACCTGGACGCCATTGTTAAAAAAGTGATTGAAGAGGCTCGGCCCTACTTTAGATTGGCCGTTGAGAATAGTCCGAGTAATGACTTATATTTTGAATATCCATTTAACTACGATCTTCTCCAAAATGAGGATTCTGCTCGCAAAGTCCTTGAGGGTCCTGGTGAACCAGTGCCTGACCCAATGGACTATGGTGACGCGCCTGGTGACAACCCGGGCAAAAAAAGTGACAACAAAGAAGGAGAGGATGGTGGCAGTCCTGGCAAGTTAAATCCCGGTAACCAAAAACCAGGCGGTGAAGGTCAGCCCAGAAAACCAAAGGGATAAACCATGACCGACACCTTCAGATATTTACAAAACGTCTGGTTCAATTGGGACAAAATTTATTTAGCTAGCCCTGAAAATCTACCCCTTTTATTTGTTGGTACTCCGATTTTGTTTTTGTGCTTTTTACTAACATGGCGGTTGAAGTTAAAAAAAAGACCAGAAAAAACACACACATCCAGATATTCTAAACTGATGGACTTAAAACTATGGCTAGGGATGATATCTGTTTATGGTCTTATTGCACTTGCAATAACCAAGCCAATGATCGCCAAAAATAGTTTTGAAACAAGTCTTGGGCCGGTTGAGGTTACTTTTATTGTTGACCTCTCTCTGTCAGTACACTTGAAACATTTCGGCTCATCAGGGCCAACCAGTTTGGAAGTAGCCAAAACCCAAATTCAAGCCATTGAACCGTTTCTTGGACCACAGGATCAGGCCTCAGTTATTTATTTTGCCAGGAGCGCTCATGAGGCTCATCCCATGTTTCCCCTCAACCAGTCCATACGACCCTTATTCAACAGAGCCGTAGAAGAAATTAAGTTTCCGGAAAAACTTAACGTTATTACGACTTATAATCCAACCCTGAACTTTGTTGATTCATCTGATATCGTTTCCGTTTTACAGGAGACTTATAAGCTTTATGACAAAACTCAAAAAATTAAAGATTCAAAGTATACACCCGACAATGCTGGTAATAGATTAATTTTTTTATTTAGTGACGGTGACTTTGTTATCAATCCGGCCGATGCTCGGTTGGAGGACGAAGAAAAAGAGATAAAAGATTATCGTCAAAGCATGTTTGTGGCATTGAGCGAACTTAGAAAAAGGGGCATGAGGATATATTCCGTCGGTATTGGTAGTCGTACTGGCGTCCCCCTTATAAACGCTTTGAGGAAATATAAAAAAGGCGAAGACTATACTCAGGATTATGAAGACTCTGTTATTCAAAAAGGTCTAAGCAAAGTTTTTCCATCCAACTTAAAGTTACTTGTTGAGGGATCTGGGGGGGATTCAAGCACAGATGTAATTATCTTAGGAAGTCTGGATGCTAATGCTCGTGAGTTTATGACTAGAGCAATTAAGTCTCATCGTCAGGGCAGTCAAGCTAAGACAGTTGAAAGCAGAGATGATGAACCGCTTTGGAGGTCAGTAGTTATTTTAGCCATTGTCGTTGCCACTTTATCTTTGGCAGGTTGGTGGGTGTTTATTGTTTGCTCTCTGTTCCTTTATATCTTTGGTGGATTTATTTTAAGTTATGTTCCAATTACTGAGTGGTTGGAAATGTTGTATTCGGTAATCGTGTCGAGCTTCGTCTAATAAGATCCCTAATTTGCCATAACTCCTTAGCGCAATGCTAGGGATTTTTGTTTGACAACTAGTCAGTTTTGGGGTATTTTTTGTTCGCTTTAGGTTCTTTAAAAACTGAAGGCGTGGTTTGAGAAATAAAATTCACATTATTTTTTTGTTATTTTTGTTACTAATATGTACAAAAAGCGGGACAAGTTTTGATTATAACTCTATTGACCTTGAATCAAAAAGCCGAAAAAACTGGTTTACCAAAGATTTCAAAATTAGTCCCAGTAAGATAACGACGGAAGATTTGCTTAGTGGTCCCGGAAGAAATTGGCTCTTGTATCATGGTGACTATAAAGCTAGTCACTACAGCCCTCTTTCCGAAATAAATAGGGGAACCGTTGGAAACCTAGTTACTAAATGGGTCTATCCGATTGCAAGTGGTGCAAGTCTGCGCTCATCGCCAATTGTTTACGAAGGTGTTATGTATGTTACAGCTGCCAATGAAGTACATGCTCTTGACGCAAAAACTGGCCAATGGATTTGGGCATGGCGGGCATATGAAAAACGCAGTAGCGGGGTTAATAGGGGCGTAGCTATTTATGAAAATAAAATTTTGTTTTCAACTTTAGATTGCAAACTTGTTGCTTTGAATAAAGAAACCGGTAACCTTATTTGGTCCAGACAGTACGCTGACTCTGGAAAAAAATATTTTTCAACCATGGCCCCGTTGGTGATTAAGGACAAAATTATTATGGGTGTGGCTGACAATAACGACCACGAGAAGGGATTTGTGGCGGCATTCTCTGTCTTAGATGGAAGGGAGTTGTGGAGATTCTGGACTCTTCCCGTCAACAGTGAACTGGTGGGCGCACCCACCTGGTTAACTGGGAGCTATGATCCTTCTGCCGATGTAATTTATTGGCCAATAGGAACTTTGCCTGACAGGCAGAGGGGTAACCGTGAATTATACAATACACACAATGCTTATCATGACAGTATTGTGGCCCTAGACGCTGTAACCGGAAAACTAAAATGGACAGTAAGGTTGGGTAAGTATCTTCCCGTTGACTGGGATTCTAATGAACCTCTGGTCTTGATAGAAAAAGGTAAAAGCAATTTAATTTTACAAGCCAATAGGAACGGAATGTTTTATGTAATTGATAGGGTGGGAGGTAAAATCATTTTGGAGAAGCCCTTTATTAAAAGAGTGAATTGGGGTATTAAGACCCCTTGTCCATCTGTCTGGGGTGCTACCAACTGGATGTCGCCCTCGTTTAGTTCTAGGACACAACTTCTTTATGTAGTGACTACCGAGGGGTGTGTAAATGAAGAGAACCCAGTTTATCTAAAAGCGATAGAACCTGTTTCGGGCAATGTTAAGTGGAGCTATTTAACAAGAGGGTCCAACATTGCAATGCCCGGAGCTTTATCTACTGATGGAAATATCGTCTTTAGTTCTGAGAGTTCTGGTCATGTTGTTGCCATAGATGCTGTTAATGGGAAAAGGTTGTGGGACTTTAATACGGGACGGGCAATTTTTGCTTCCCCGATTTCATATTCAGTTGAGGGGCAACAGTTTGTATCAATTGTAGCCGGATCCGATGTGTTTACTTTTGGTTTGCATACCGCACATTGACTTAGTTGGTTTAAAATAATAACATTTGTCTTAGTACGTTTTTATAATAAAAAGGCAAGTACGTGAAGATTACGCGAATTGGTGCGCCGTTTACCTTGTTGGTTATTTTGCTTGTTGGGCTTACTTATTCTTCCTCCTCTTCGGCTAGGGTGGGAAATTCCTTGGTTTATGGTCAGAGTGTTGCCAAGACTCAAATTCAGACCTCGACTACAGCCCAGGATGAACCGCAGTTATGTCATCTTGCCAGTAAATCCAATGCCAGGCTTGCATTATCGAACACCACCTCTATTCTGGGTCAAGAACAACAGCAGCCCGAAGGTGATAAGCGTTGTGAACGTCCTGATCCCAACGGAGATCCCAATGTGGGTGGGACCGATCCAAACAAGATTGGGTGTCTTTGTGAGAGGAAGTGTATAAATGGGAAGCCTTCAGAGAACTATGAAAATGATAAAAGATGCAAGGTGCACTGCAAACCCGATCATTGTGACTGTCCGGATCCTTGCCCCAAGACCTAGATTAGTATAAATTCCTGTCCGCAATTGCGGACTTTTTGTTTTGAGTTAGTATTATAAATATGTCTTTCTTGCATAATCCAATTCTGGCAACCCTTGTTTATTACGATATTTTTGATTTTCCGTTGACCATGTTTGAGGTACACAAGTATTTGATAAATCCTGAACGTTTCTGTTCTTCGAGGTCCGACCTTGGAACTTCTTTAAGGTCGGACCTCGGGGTTACCGATATTTCTTTGGGTCAGGTTGTGGAAGAACTTGAAACCCTGATTGTCAGTGGCTCTATCGGTTCCAAGAATGGATTTTATTTTTTGTCAGGCAGAGACGACTTGTACGAACTAAGAATAGAGAGGGAAAAAATAGCCGCTCAAAAATGGAAAAAATTTTTGAGAATAGCAAAGTGGTTTCAAGCAGTCCCTTATTTAAGGGCAATCTTGGCTTCGGGTTCTTTGGCGATAAACAATACTGACAAGGAAAGTGATTTTGATGTTTTATCGGTGGCCAAGTCTGACCGTCTTTATACTTGTAGAATATTTTTGTGTTTAGTCGCTTCCATTTTTAGAGCAAGAAGAACGAGGTCGGATATTATTGCTCCGGATAAATTTTGTTTTAACCACTATATTACCAATAAAAACATGAATATCAGATATGAGAGTTTGTATAATGCTCAGACTTACGTCAATCTTAAACCTGTTTTGGTGGACGGCAAAGTTTTTAGTCGTTTTTATATCGAGAACATTTGGTTGAAAAAATACATATACAATTTCATGCCGGCCGATAAGTTTATTTTAAGAAGTGTTGCTCCCAACTATGTTTTGGCGAGAATAGGTAAGCTTGGTGAATTTATTTTAAATTCTTTTTTGGGCGATAGATTAGAGGAGTGGGCTAAACAATATCAGCAGAAAAGAATAAGAGAAAATCCGGTGACACGTGAGTCGGGGGGTAGGGTTGTTTTTAATGACAGTGAATTGGAGTTCCATCCGCAATCTTTTGAAACTTTTGCCATTGATAAATATAACAGGGGATTAAAACAACTTGGCATCACTCCACTCACCGAAGAAAAAGATTCGGGGTTGAATGCCTAATTATTGTTTCAATAATTGGCACAACCTCCATGCATGACTGCGGGGTGCACCTTTTAAAAATTTATCCCGACGACAACGTGTCAGGACCCCGACTGAAACGTCGGGGCTGATTTCATAAAAGCATGCTACCTCCGCCGGTTGTTTAGTTTTTAGCTTACATTTGGCAATAGAGGCTCAAACTTAATCAAAAAGTCGACCATTAAAATCGGTTTTACGGAGTGGTTGACTTTTTGAGTAAAAAGGTGTATAGTTAAATCATGGTTCTTTAATTATTTAACTAATTGCGAGATTTGCCTTAGCATATAGTGGCTGATTTTATTCGGCCTTTGTCTGCTATGGCAAATCCGGAAGTACCCGGAAGCCCGCTGGCTGTATGCGACATCTTGAACAAGATGGAGCAAAAACAACGAAAGGAGATCCCGCCATGGGAGATCTGATCAGAATGTCTCACTCAGAGCTTCATGCAACCATCGAGCTTCTCGATCGGTTGGGCGTGACCCCTCACGACTTCGAGGTCTTGAGGAAGGCATCGTCATGGAGTCAGGCAACCACAGCTCGTGTCCACAAGACCGATCCGAGCGTGTGGGCTGCGCTGGAACTGGAAGACGCAGCCGTTCGTCTCGGGTTCACACCCGGAGAAATTCGGGCACTGGCCGGAAGGAAAGACCTGCTTCAGCTGGTTCGGCAAGCCCTTTGCGCTGGCGGGGCTACGGTAATTCCGTTGGTTCAGCACGTCGTGGACTGCGATGCCGACCCCTTCCTCCCGCAAGGTTGGAAGAAGGCGGAGTATCACAAGGGGGGTGGCAAGCTCACGCTTGATCCGTCCAAGATCAGGCTTCACCTTTTGCCGAACCAGATGGGCGGCAGGTACGTCGAGGGCAACAAGCTCCGCAAGGAGCTGGCGTCTGAGCCCGTGTTCAACGCTAACGTCCTGGACTACTTGCTGGCTCATCAGGAGCTCATTCCGAAAGAATGGAAGGGCAGGTGTGTGTTCTTCTGGGGCACCATCTACCGCAACTCCTACGGCTACCTGTATGTCCGGTATCTGTACTGGGACGACGGTGCGTGGGACTGGCGCTACGATTGGCTGGGCAGCATTTTCGGCGGCAACGATCCTGCGGCGGTGCTCGCAAGTTAGTCCTTGGAACTTGGGTCCTTGGTCAGCATTTGACCTTGGACCCTTGATCCTTGGAGGCGGCGATTGTGCCGCAAAGCTTCGAAGGTGTATGCGTACATCTTCAAGACCCGCATCGTGCGGGTCTTTTTAATTTCTGATAAACTATGAAATAGGCAGTAGGTGAATATGCGGGAGATTACGGTTTCTCGCTACTGAAACCCAGTATCCATGTAACCCAGAGTATCTTCGATCAAGGTTTGAGATAGCGTGGTATATGTGAAACTCAAAAACAAAAGAAACTTGGTATAGAGTATTATGGTATTACGATACCGAATACGATACAGCCCAGAGAGTATTCAATGGGCAGTGGTGAAGAAGATACTCTATACATAACCGCAACTCCAACGGCAACCTGTATGTCCGGTATCTGTACTGGAACGACGGTGCGTGGAACTGGAACTACAATTGGCTGGACAACAATTTCAACGGCAACAATCCTGCGGCGGTGCTCGCAACTTTCTCAAGTTCTCTCCTTTTATCGAGGAGAGTTTTGTTTTTGGAGCTGACCGTGCCAGCCGCCGACCATTTTGCCGATCTCATCAATTTTTGCCGACAGAGCAATATATTTTTTATTGTCCAGTGATTTGGTTTCCCACAATATCATGAGAAATATTTTTAATGTATCTACTTTTCTTATGGCCAGGCGGACATATGGCAGTTTATCTTGTCGAGATAAAAAGCTGGCAGTTGCCAGTGCTTCAATTATTTCAACGAACAGACTGTCTATTCTCTGACCAAGAGAATGTCTATGAGTTTTGGGGAGAGTTTGGTAGTATTCATACCAAAGCAAATAAGCACTCTTAGTTTTTTGTAAAAGCGGAAGCAAAAGCTGGGGGGGGGGCGTAGAAGGTGTATGAAAATCCGATTTACTCATAACTATGATAGTATCATATCTTTGGAAAATCTCCTTGAGGCATGGAAAGAGTTTGTGCGTGGCAAGCGGTCCCGAAAAGATGTTCAGGAGTTTGAGTTGCATCTCATGAGTAATGTGACAATGCTTCATAATGACCTTATTTCAAAGACCTATCGACACTCGCCCTATGAAGCATTTAATATCTCTGACCCGAAGCCAAGAAACATACACAAGGCACGAGTAAGGGACAGGTTGTTGCATCACGCTTTGTACAGAACCCTGTATCCGTTTTTTGATAAGGTTTTTATTTCCGATTCCTACTCCTGTCGGAAGGACAAAGGAACACATAAGGCAATGAATAGATTTCGGAGTTTTGCATATCAGGTATCGGATAATCACACAAAAACAGTTTGGGTTCTCAAGTGTGATATTAAAAAATTCTTTGCATCAATAGATCAGGAGACACTTATTAAAATCTTAGAGCAGTATATATCGGATCGAGATATTATCTTGCTCCTTTCTCAGATTGTTGGGAGCTTTAATTCGGGCAAGAATGACAAGGGATTGCCTCTTGGCAATTTGACCTCACAATTGTTGGTGAATATCTATATGAATGAGTTTGACCAGTTTGTGAAGCATAAGTTAAAAGCCAAACACTATATTCGCTATGCCGATGACTTTGTAGTTTTGTCGCATAATAAGTCGTGGCTTGAAGAATTGTTGTCCAAGATTGCCGATTTTCTTTTCGAACAACTCAAGCTTAATTTGCATCCCGATAAAATCTCGATCCGTACACTTACATCCGGCGTGGATTTTCTTGGTTGGGTTCACTTTACTGATCATAGAATTCTTAGGACTGTTACTAAAAAACGAATGTTTAGAAATTTGGAAACTAACGATAAGCCCGAAGTATTGGGTTCTTATTTGGGGCTTTTGAGCCATGGTAATACCAGTAGACTCAAGGAGAAAGTTACAAACTCGAGCCTCCTTGAAATGATTTAGGCCTGACCTCTCAGGAGGCATTATTTTAGGATTATTTGAACCCCTGTGGTTAAATGTCACTAAACTACTAAATCAACCGGCGGAGGTAGCGTGCTTTTATGAAATCAGCCCCGACGTTTCAGTCGGGGCCCCGACACGTTATCGTCGGGGTAATATTTTTAAAAAGTGCACCCCGCAGCATGCGTAGAGGTTGTGTGAACTGTAAAAAATGACGGGGCGGGAGCTATTGTGGGGTTTTTATATTTAACTTATACTTTCCGTAGATTCTTTCGGTTCTTTGAAAAGAGGACGAAATGAAAGGTTTGTTGAGATTTCTCGTTGTTTTTGTCTTTGTATTCAATTCTCAAATAGGATTTGCTCAAAATCAAGAACAGAATCTTGTCCTAACTCGTATAGGACAAGATAGTGACCAAAAACAACTTAGTGATAAAGAGCGTGCCGATTTTGAAACCAAAAGAAAAGAAATTTTGCAGATGATATTGTCCATTAAAGACCCGGAGATTATCAAAGAGTTGTCCAATTTTTTTATTGTATCTAGGGCGGTTCAAAATTTCTATGTCGATCAGGAATTACAATCAAGACTTTTGAAACTAGCTATGCACGGTATGATAGAGAGACTTGATCCTTATAGTAATCTTTTTCTTGATGAAGATGCCAAGTTGATAAGCAAGAAACTTAGCGGAGAGGACAACTTTGTTGGAATTGGGATTGAGGTTATTAATTTTTCTAAGAACATTGTTATCACTAACGTTTTTGATGGTTCCCCTGCTTCTAAAGCGGGACTTGCGGTGAGAGATATAATACTGAAGGTTGATGGCAAAACAACTTTTGGCATGACTACTGCCGAGGTGGCTCGTTTAGTGACTGGTCTCGAAGGCACCAGAGTCTCACTAGAAATAAAAAATCAGCATCTTCAAAAGCCAAAAGTTATTGAAATTCTTAGGCAAAGAATTATTGTTGAAAGCGTTAGTTATAAAGCGTTGAAGAATAATTTGGCTTACATTAAAATAAGATCTTTTCTTCCGGAAACGCCAGCAAGATTTTCTAGCGCTCTTTCAAGATCTTCTGGCAAGAATCTAATCATTGATCTGCGTAATAATGGTGGCGGGGATCTAGATTCTACTGTTAAAATGATAGGCTATTTGGTTGGTCCTGGTAAGTTGGTTACGACTTTGAAGTACAGGAACTCTAACGAAGAGTTTTTGACTCCAAATGACTACAGTTTTGATTCAAACAAACCATCTCGCAAGATTGTTGTTTTGATAAATAATAATTCTGCGTCAGCTTCTGAGGTTATGTCTGGAACTCTAAAATACTATAAGGTCGCTACCTTAATGGGTGTAAGAACTTATGGCAAAGCTACCGCTCAAAATTATTTAGGACTCGATAATCTGCCATTAAGTATTAGTAATTTAATTCTTGGGATTACGGTGGCAAGATTTTATCTTCCTGATGGTTCTAACATCACAGGTGAGGGAGTTCAACCGGATATGGAGGTTGAACAACCAGAAGATTTTAAACCGTTTGATTATCTAACCAAGAAAGATGTTCAATTTCAGGTGGCAGTCAAATTCCTTAAAAAGAAATAAATTCCACTTTAAGTGGAATTTTTTTATTTGGAGTTGACAACAATTTTTTTATGAGTAAAATACTATATACTATGACTAAAATTACACCACTATCAGACCACGTTCTAATTGAACCCCTTAAAGAAGAAAGGAAAAAGGGGGGTATTATCTTGCCCGATACGGTTGACAAAGAGAGGCAGGAGAGAGGCAAAGTTGTTGCTGTCGGTTTCGGTAAGCTTAAAGACGGAAAACGTATCCCTTTGGAGGTCAAAAAAGGAGATGTAGTTTTATTTACGAAGTACGGGCCAAATGAAATAAAAATAGACGGAAAAGAATACTTAATAGCCAAAGAGGAAGATATTTTAGCAGTTTTGGGATAAAACTCAATGAGCATTGAGCAATGAACATACATAAACAATATGCTCACTGTTCACTGGTCATTGCTTACTATTCGCATGGCAAAACAAATTAAATATAAGGAAGAGGCCAGAGAGGCATTAAAAAGAGGAGTAGACAAGGTTGCTAACGCCGTTAAAGTCACTCTTGGCCCCAAAGGAAGAAATGTCATTTTGGACAAAGGTTTTGGTTCGCCAGTAATAACCAAAGACGGTGTTACTGTGGCTAAAGAGATTGAGCTCAAAGATAAATTTGAAAATATTGGTGCGGAACTTATTAAAGAAGTTGCTTCCAAGACAAATGATGTTGCTGGTGACGGTACGACTACGGCTACTATTTTAGCCCAAGCAATTTTAGCTGAAGGTTTTTCGGCTGTTAATTCCGGAGCTAATCCTGTCGCACTAAAAAGGGGAATGGATAGCGCCTTGGAATCGGTGATTAAGTCTTTAAACAGCAGAAAGAAAAAAGTTACAAAAGAAAACATCAGAGAAGTGGCATCTATTTCGGCAAATGATCAGGAAATAGGTCAGTTGATTGCGGACGTTTTTAACGAAGTTGGAAAAGACGGAGTGGTAACGGTTGAAGAGTCCCAATCCACTGAAATGTCAAAAGAGGTGGTTGAGGGTATGCAGTTTGATAAGGGTTACTCTTCCGCATATATGGTGACAAACACCGAGAGAATGGAAGCTGTCCACGATGACCCACTTATTTTGATAACTGATAAGAAAATTTCCTCTATTCAAGAAATTGTTCCTTTGCTTGAAAAAATATCCAAGACTGGCAAAAGGTCCTTGGTAATTATCGCTGAAGAAGTTGAGGGAGATGCTTTAGCAACATTGGTAGTCAATAAATTAAGAGGCACTTTCAACAGCTTAGCTGTAAAAACTCCCGGTTTTGGAGATAGAAAAAAAGAGATGCTTGAAGATTTGGCGGTAATAACTGGTGGACAGGTTATTACCGAAGAAAAAGGAATGAAATTAGAAGCTGTTGAATTGAATATGCTTGGACGGGCAAGACGAGTCGTAGCCTCAAAAGATTCAACCACCATAGTTGGTGGAAAAGGTAAACCAACCGATATAGACAAGAGGGTTGCTCAAATAAAAAATCAGATTGCAAAATCAACTTCCGATTTTGATAAAGAAAAACTTCAGGAACGGTTGGCCAAACTGTCCGGCGGAGTTGCCGTTATTAAAGTCGGCGCACAAACCGAAACTGAACTTAAAGAAAAGAAGTTTAGGATTGATGACGCCGTTGCTGCAACTCGCGCTGCTTTGGAAGAAGGAATTGTTGCCGGGGGAGGCGTTGCGTTATTTGACGTGCTTAGAGATTTTAATAAAAAAATTACCGAACCTACAAAGAAAAAATCTGAAGAAAAAGATAACAACCTTTTGAACTCAACTGTCATAATGGATGATTTCTCTAAGGGCTCCGCGATAATTAAGAGTATCCTTGCTCTTCCAATCAGAGCTATTGCAGAAAATTCCGGTGAGAACCCGGATAGAGTTGTTCGGGAAATAATAAAAAAGGATCTTGGTTGGGGCTACAACGCTTCCAATGGTGAATATGGTGACATGTTTGAGATGGGAATTATTGACCCGTTAAAAGTGGTTAAAATAGCTCTAGTTAACGCCGTGTCTGTTGCCTCAACAATTCTTACAACCGAAGCGGTTATCACCGATGCCCCAGAAGAAAAGGAAAAAATACCTCCAATGGGAGGAGGAATGGGTATGGGTGACTACTAATCCGACCCCGACGCTTCGGTCGGGGCTCCGACAGAATCGTCGGAGTGGGTGGCATGGGCGGGGATTACTAAGCTTAGTTCAGTTCTTGATCTTGTAAGTTAAACAGAAGTGTGGCAGAGTACTCTTGGCTGGTGAACCCAGCGACGACCGGAGGCAGAAATGCCCCATGCCCGTGGTAATGGTTACCGCAGGCGACGGAAGTAAGGAGGGTGCGTTATGATGGACTGGTTGGTTTGGTTGTGGGATCGCGTTTTCGATCTTCCAGACTCTAAACGAGATTGGAGACGAGATTAGTTTAGGGGACATTTTCTGTTTTCGCCCCGCTGGGTGTTTCCAGGTGGGGCTTTTGTTTTCTTATGGCCTATTGTGACGCATGTTATCCAGCGCCCAAGTATACTCAATAACCAGGAAGGGTATCCATTGGGGCTCATCATAGATGGTGAGCATTATGGTTCCAAAAACCAAAGCCGTTGTATTTACAACAAAAAACAGAATATCAAAAAATTCCTCATGTCGAGATTTCTCTTCGTTATTGGTTACATACAAAAACCATTTCCAGAATTTCATGTATTTATTATGACTATTTTAGTGCTTTTTAGCAAGGCAATTTTCGCTCTCCCCCCTCACCACTTTAAGCGTAGCCCCATTGCCCCTAGACAATCTTTCGAATCCGGATTGCATGGATTGTCATAGGTCTTTAGACCTATGACAAAATCCGGACCGAGAATGAAGTGAGCATTCCTCGCGGGGGAATGCGAACGGTTGGATAGGGGCTATGGGGTGGAGCTGGATCTTTGTGGCAATAAAAATTATGATATTATGTTTATAATGAACACCAGATTTATTTTTGTTGCTGGGGGAGTAATGTCAGGAATCGGAAAAGGTGTTACTGTCGCCTCTACGGCGAGGATTCTCAAGGACTACGGATTTAAGGTCACGGCAGTAAAAATAGACCCATATTTGAATGTAGATGCGGGAACCATGAACCCCACCGAACACGGTGAGGTTTTTGTTACTGACGATGGCCTTGAGACGGACCAGGACATGGGAAACTATGAAAGATTTTTGGATCAAGATATTTTGCGTGACAACTACATGACCACCGGTTCGGTCTATCAGACCGTTATAAACCGTGAAAGAAATCTTGGATACAAAGGAAAATGTGTGGAGGTAATTCCTCACATTACAGATGAGGTCAGTAACAGATTATTAAAAGTAGCAAAGAAGAACAATGCTGATTTTGTTCTGGTTGAAGTGGGTGGAACGGTGGGTGAGTATCAGAACTTAACTTTTTTGGAAGCAGCCAGAATAATGAAACTTGAAATGCCCGGACAAGTTTTATTTATGCTCGTAAGCTATTTCCCGATTCCCAAAATGATCGGTGAAATGAAAACAAAACCAACCCAGCACGCCGTAAGGGCCATGAACTCTGCCGGAATTCAACCCGATATTATAATCGCCCGTTCTTCTTTGCCTATTGATGATGTCAGGAAAAGAAAGGTTTCTGTTTTTTGCAACATGGATTATCAGGATATTATTTCTGCCCCTGACATAAATGGTTCAATTTATGAAATTCCTGTAAATTTTGAAAAAGACAATATTGGTAGAAGGATTTTGAAAAAATTTAATTTGACTGCCAAACAAAAGAACTTCAGAAAGTGGAATGATATGGTGGCGAGCATAAAAAAATCTAATATTCCAGTTAAAATTGGTATTGTCGGGAAATATTTCGGAACAGGGGACTTTATGTTATCTGACTCCTACCTCTCGGTTATTGAGGCGGTAAAGCATGCCTCTTGGTCTTTGAATAGAAAGCCCGAGATAACATGGCTCAATGCAGGGTCGTATGAGAAAAACCCAGAAAACCTTAAAGAGTTGAAAAATTTTCACGGGATTATTGTCCCAGGAGGTTTTGGAAAAAGGGGAGTTGAAGGAAAAATTAAGGCAATTAATTTTGTGAGAAAAAACAATATTCCGTTTCTTGGTTTGTGTTATGGTCTTCAGTTGGCAACAATAGAGTTTGCAAGAAATGTCTGCGGTTTGTACGACGCTCACACTACTGAAATAAATCCTAAAACCTCAAAACCCGTAATTTGTACTATGGCTGAACAGGTTGAAAAAATAAAGGAAAAAAATATGGGCGGTTCTATGCGATTAGGTGCTTATGACTGCAAACTTAGCCCAGGAAGTTTGTCCAGAAAATTATATGGAGTGGAAAAAATATCGGAACGTCACCGTCATCGCTATGAAGTAAATAACGAATTTAGGGAAAAATTGAAAGCAAAAGGTCTTTTGATTGCCGGTGTAAACCCAAAACAGGACTTGGTGGAAATAATAGAACTACCGAAACACAAATTCTTTATCGGTACTCAATTTCATCCCGAATTTAAATCCAGACCATTAAGTCCTCACCCGTTATTTAGAGGGTTTATACAGGCGACGACTCTGGAAAAATAGCTGTTCAAATGATATGATTTTGCGATTAGGAGGGGTCGGATAGCGGTCTAGTGTGTCCGCTTGTTCCCGATTTGTTTGAGCGCATCCGCCAGTTGGCGGAGAGTACAATTACAAATCGCAATCCCGATGACATATTTTTCTCAAAGCGGAGGCGTCGCATAGTGGTCTAGTGCGCTTGCTTGGAAAGCAAGTATGGGGGAAACTCCATCAGAGGTTCAAATCCTCTCGCCTCCGCTTTGTGAAAAATAGTTATCGGGAGAAAGGCGGCGCCCTGCAAGGGGCTCGTGAGTTCAAATCTCACCCCCTCCGCCAGTTGGGAAATGAAGTCATTGCTTTGTTTTGTGTTTGAGTAGTATAATTATTCTATGGATATTATTGCCCTACTTCAAAGCAAACCTATTCTTATCGGTCTTCACCTCGGCTTTGCCATTGTTGGCATTGATGCCTTTTTGTGGCTGTTAGGCAAACTCAAAGACAATAGTGGTTCTCAGAAGAGCAGAGTTGTTACTGCGGGAATAGGTGTTGTTGCGTTTATTGCAAGCTGGATTGCCGGTGGTTATTACTACGTCATTTACTATGGAACGATTGTGAAGCCGGTGATAAAAAGCGGTGTTGCGCCGTGGGTGCATAATATTGTTATGGAAACCAAAGAGCACATATTTTTGTTTATTATCCCTCTTTCTGTAACCGTATTTTTTATCACCTTACTTGGTAAAGAGGATATTGAGCGTTTAAAAATTCGCAATATTGTTTTGTGGCTTTCCAGTGGGATTGCTGTTCTAGGACTTCTTATCGGTGCGATGGGATTTGCAATTTCTGCCGCTGCTCGATGGGGCGTAATTAACTGACATGTCTAACAACAAATTAAAACTTGTCATTTCGTCAGCCTACGCATCAATCATAACCATTGTTTTTGTGGTGATTATCACTGTTTGGGCAGAACTGTCCATGCCATTAAAAGATTGGCTGAAGAATTTTTCCGGCCATCATTGGACATCAAAAAGCATTTTTTCAATATCGATATATATAGTCGCTACTTTGGTATTGTGTTTGCTTCCCAATAAATACAGCGACGGGCATATTAAAAGATCACTCGAACTTGTTTTGATTGTTACCTTGCTCGGTATTGTTACCATTACGCTATTTTTTACTGGTCATCATTTTCAGATTTTTTAAGATGGAACTTGAATTTTAGTAATTTTTAGCTTAAAGTTTGTATATGGCATGGTTTAGAAAAGAGCCCAAATTAGGCGAGGTGAAGCCTACTTCAAAACCTCTCGAAGTTATTGCTCCCGAAAGTATCAAATCTAAAAAAGAGAAGCCCGATAGGTCAACTTTTGAATTTAAAGATTCAGAGTCAGCTGAAGAATATTTAGAATGGAAAGGTGTAGTACCGCCTGAATTCCGTCGCTTAGTAGAGAGCAGTCTCAAAAATACTGAATCATCTCCCAGCCAAACCGGCCTGCCTCTAACCGATCAATTTCTCAACAAATTTGCAGAAGCGATAAAAGCTAAAGATATTCCCGATACAACCAATGTAGATACTAAGGTTGCTAATCTTTTAAAACCCATGACCAGGGTTGAAACCAAAGGAGGTTATCTCAATGTTTTTGAGGCATTAGCTAATCCAGATGTTTCATGGAACCTCAAAAGAAAAATTTACGATACTCAAGTCAAAACAGCTTTAGAATGGCTAGCTAATCGGGATTTGGCAGAATTGGCAAAAAAAGCCCAAGAAGAACAGGAACAAAAACCCGAGCAAACTGGAGAATCTGCTGAAACTGGCGAGCAAGGCCAGCCAGGTCAAGGCGAAAGCTCAGATATTCCACCAACAAATGAAAGGGTAGAACCAGGCGGTGATACCGGCGAACGCAAAGAAGGCGAACCGGCCAGAGCTCTATTTTCAGTTAACCCTTTTTACGGTGGGTACTACAAACAGCTTCGATTCAACAAACTTGATCCCAGCAATTTGGAATGGCAAAAACCAGAAAATGAATTTAAAGAACCCGGAGCAGAAAATCTTGATGTTCTTGGGACTCGAGTAATTTTCGGCAAAGTTAGAGGACGAGCACCTCTTTCTATCCCGCTTCCCTACGACTGGACTGTTGATCCTGATAGTTTAACGACCGATGCTCCGGAAGGCAGTGCCGAGATTTTAAGAAACCAAGATGGACTTTGGTATTTGAAAATAGATGCCGACGGAGTATTTAAATATCAACTTCGTGCCAGCAGAAAACAAAGATTAAGTGAAGAGGCAGAACCAAGCCAGGCCGAGATAGTTGGCAACCTACCACCAGAACTCAAAAGCCAGTTGGACGAATTAAAGAAAAAAAGATTTCCCAAACTTAAGTTAAAAAGAGAGGCAGTTAAACTGATCAGAAATCATTTGAAATATGTGACTAGCGATGAACTCAATCAATATTACAAACAAAGTCCCCAAGATGTTTTTCAAAGAATCTGGCAAAGAAAAGAAGCTAATTGTTTCTGGGCCAATACATTAGCCGCAAGAGCTCTAGCCGAGATAGACAACAACTGGGGATATATCAGTGGCTACTCCATCAGGGAAAAAGATGATAACGGCAATGCTATTTTGCACTCCGGCAACGGCCATGCCTGGCTTGAGGTTTGGGACGAAGCCAGCCAGCGAGCTATTAGGCTTGATGCTACTCCGGCTGGTGATCCAAATGTTGATCAAAAACAACAAGAGAAAGAACTTGATGGGAATCCGCCAGCTGGCGGAGGCGAGGGCGATTACGGTGAAAATAAAGAATTAGCTTCCGATTCAGACGTTCAAAAACAAATCAAAGATCTCAAGAAAAAAGAAAGCGGCGGTTCAAAAAAGAAAGAAAAATCAGGTTTTGACCTAATGGAACAACAATTCTCTGAATTGGCCGAGTGTACTCCCGAGCAAGCCAAAGAATTTCTCAAAGCGCTCGAGCGCGTCAGAAAAATTGAAGACGAAAACGGCATACCGATAAGTGACTTGATGAAAGATGAATGGCGCAAGATTATTGAAGAAAGAAAAATTGAATCTCTGGATTACCGAGGTCCGGTGAGAATGGATGAGGGCAGTCGCCTTGAAGATCCGGTTAGTGCAAGAATAGACATCAGATCGAGAGAGCTTAATCCGACTGGCTTTGAGAGAGACGAGATAGTTGAAAAAACTGAAAATGACTTCGGCGGCCTCGATATATACTTCTCCTTTGACCTCTCCGGCTCTATGAGCCAGCCTGATGGCGCTTCCGGCCGTATCAAGGCCGATGTCCAGCGTGATGTGGGGCTTTTATTCGCAGATAGCCTCATGCAGTTGTCATATATGACTCGCCAGCACGGTGAGCAATCAGATTTACTGCCTATAAAAATCATGGTAACATTGGCTTCAGATACCGGCGATGTTAAGCTCCATTTAACAGACAAATGGGGGCCAAAAGAACAATGGGCTTTCTATTCCGCTCTGACCCAGCTTGCACGAGGCGGTACGCCGACCCATAAGACCCTGGAGAAAATAGAAATAGACTTTGATCAAGAGCTGGTTGATTTAAGAAAAAAGAATATCCCTCAAGCTAAACTGCCGATACAATATACCGCTGAAATATCCGATGGCGCTCCAGATGACTTTAGTGAAACAGAGGCTTTGCATCAAAAGTTAAAAGCCAAAGGCATGAGCATCAGAAGCTACACTATAGGCGGCCAATCAGCTAGTGCCGATGCGGCTGAACCGCTTGAAACATTTTCGCAGTTACCAAAGATATTGGCCAAGGATATAATAGAGCAATTTAGAAAACTAAGGCCGAGAAAAATAAAATCATAATGCCAAAAGAAACTCCCCCAAATCCATTGCAAAAATCCGACCAGCCTTTTATTTTGTCCAAAGGCGAACTATCCAAGAAGTTTCGCATACTCACGCCTGCTGAAGTAGAGAAACTAGGACTGACCAAAAACAAACCTAAATCTTCAGAAAAAAGAAAAGAAACAGGAATCTCAATAGAACAAGCCAAAGAAATTCTGGGCGAAGACGTATTAGGTCCCGAGGCAGTTGAGGCAACCTTTGGTTTCAGTCCCGAAGATATTCCGCCGATTCTATTTTCCGTTGAAGAATTGGAAAGAGCTAAGGAACTAAACCAATTCTTAGAGTTGAGAATAGACAAAACCGCTGATGGTAAGCCTTTAGATATGCATAAGATGTATGAACTTCTACAGCCGGAGTTTACTGCCAAGAATCAAGGCAAAATACTGAATAGTTATGGCCAAGATAACTCTTGGTATAAGAATGAAGATTTTCTCAAAGATGTCCCCCGAGCTTCCTGGGTTTTGGTTAGCAAGGATGTCATACCCAATTCATTGAGCAATAACTTTTTGCAGCAGACCGAAGTTATAGCCAATTATCTAAAAACTGATATCTTCAAGGATCAGGAAATGCCGGAAGTATACAAGGAGGCCATAGAGGAATTTGAAACTAAAAAGGCCGGTATCCAAGCGATTCTCACCAGCAATTGGCAAGAAGCTGCCAAACAACTTTCCGAGTTAAAAATCAACCAATTAACAAGACAATTACCGGTGGAGACTATGTATGACTTCCTGATGTATTTTAAGAATAATAAGAAGAGATTGTTGGAAAGCAAATACACCTGGACCTACCGCCGCGCTTCGGGTGGCGGGCTTGTGCGCTTCGGCGGCTCGGGTGCTGGTGGTGCGGGCGTCGGCAGGTGGACGCCTGACGATGTTGATGGCGATCTCGGTGTTGCTTTCTCCCGCAGTCTTTAGCCTGAGCCTTTGATATTTGATTATTGAAACTTTGTCTTCGAAAAAATTTTTATGGAAAGACTACCAACAACTAAAGAAGGTGCGATAGTAGAAAAGAAAGGGGCAAAACAAGACCCAGTTGGTTTGTTTTTGGAACAATTAGAACAGAATCCCGATCTGGCCAAAATTAAGCCCAGCGAGGCTGATTTATCATACCTTTCAGCAGAACAAAGAGCCGAATCTCTATGGGCCACTTTTCAGAATATTAAGGGGCTAATGAGTGGCAGGAAACGAAGAGGAGAGAAAACAAAAGAGGGCCAATTAGCCCCAGCAGATCAGAAGAAACTAGAACTTGGATTTTCCATCCTCAAAAAACTTTATGAAGACGAAGAAACTCAAGCTGTTTATCTAAAGGCTAACCAAGAATATCTTCAAGAAATAGATTCAATCAATGGAGACTATGAAAAATATCAAGCTTTAGACTGTCAAATCAAGGAAGCCCAATCGGCTTTTGACGCTTCGGCCAAGAATATGTTTACCAAGCGCGGCGAAGGTGCTGATGAGGTTGATATTCTTATGTTTGAAACCAACCAGAGGCAATTGGAAATAGCTCGCCGACAGTTGGAAGAATTGATCAGGGAAAAACCTGAACTAGGTGGTTTAGTAGAATACGAAACCCTCAGAGATTATTCAACTCAGCTTAGAAAAGAAAACTTTATCTGGTCGCCCTCACGACGCAAGTTGCTTGAAGAAATTGAAATGGCCGCATTAAGTGGCAAGCCGATACTTCTTTCCGGAGAATCCGGTACAGGTAAGACTCGATTAGTGGAACAGGCCTCGCTGACTTTAACTGGCAGAATTAATAACGAAACACCGGGTAAGGATGTCAGGTTTCAAGATTTGATTGCCAAGCCCAAGATAGGGACCGATGGGGCCACTTATTACGAATACAAAGAAATCGGCGAAGCGGTAACTGGCAAAGACACTACGCTTGAACAACAGCCCCAGCATGGTGGCCGTATCATTGCCGATGACGAATTCAATCTATTACCCACTGCCGAACAAACTGAGCGCTTGGCTAGAATTGCCGCTTGGACACCGGGTAAGAGAGTCAGAATGCCGGTTACTAACGAAGAGGTAACCATAGCACCTAAGTTCCTTTATTGCGCCATGGTCAACTTGGCTTCTGAAAGATATGATCGTAAGAAAATCCCACCGGAAGTGTTAAGAAAATTTGCCAAAGCAGATGTCGATTATCCGGAACAGACAGGATCTAATCCTGAGATTTATGAAATGATGTTGGCGGCATTAATGGATGAGAACGGCCGAGTCAGAGCAGCCAAAGAAGAACTGGAACCATTTTATGAATACAGAGAAGAAGCAAAATCAGTTAAAAAGAATGGCGAGACTATTAAGAGAACTGTCAGAATCAGAGAATTAAAAAATCAAAAACAAGAAGGCACAAAGACCATACCGGCTGGTGGATTTTTGTGGCGCTTGGCCAGCGTTATTAATGAGCTGAACAAATCCTTCTCTCATCGCGAGACGGCTCTAAAGAGCAAAGGCGAGGCCCAATATCTAAAGGATTTGGTCATAGATATGGGTACAATATTAGGTTGGCTCAAGGAATACAGCACTTTTGGCAGATCGGGCAATCTGCAAAATTTTATGGCCAAAAAACTCAATAGTCAATTTTTAAGCAAAGCCGCATATTCCGCCGATGACCGTCAGCTTGTAAAAGAATTTCTCAAGTATTACGGAATTGATATTGCTAAACCAATAGAGGAAGAACCAAAATTTGAGATATTAAAACTACTAGACATCGGCCTCCTCTCTCCCAGGGTTGCCTATGAAAAAGTTATAGAAGAAGAACCGGTCTTAACCGAGGCATATTTCATTACCGAAGAAGGTGAACGGGTTGAATACTATATCAAACCATTCGAGGAAGGCGGCAAGAAATACATCCCTGGACAGGTCATGCAGAATACGGGAGATAGCAGACTATATGAGTTTATGGGAATTACCAAGGCCGACGGCGCCCCAGTACTCCTGCCCTACAAAGAGAAAGCCAAGAAATCAAAAGAAAGAAAACCAGAAACCGTCAGTCTAACCGTAGAAAGAGCGCAAGAAATTATGGGAGCTGACTTTTTGGGTGCCGAAGCCGTAGAAAAAACCTTCGGTTTCATGCCTGAAGTTGTTCCGGCTCTGCCGTTTTCAGAGAACGATCTTGAAAGAGCCAAGGAATTAAATCAATTCTTGGTTTTACGATTAGACCAAACTACTGATGGTAAGCCTCTTACTATGAAAGAGATAAATAAGATGCTGGAGAAGCAGATTAAAAAAGAAGGCAAAGGTAAAATTTTATTTGATACGGATTGGTATAAGAATGAAAACTTTTTTACCAAAGACACGCCAAAATTATCGTGGGCCTTAGTAAGTAAAGCAGAAATTCCCAGCTCAACTTCAAAAAATTATTTACAGCAGACGGAGCAAGTCACTAAATATCTTGCGGACGCGGTGTTTAAGGATATAGATTTGGACAAAGTCCCTCAAGAATATGTAGAGGCTATGGCCGAGTTTGAAGCTCAAAAAGCAGATATCAAGGATTTAATGTCAATTGATCCCACAACGGGTTTAGCCAAAAACTGGCAGGAAGCGGCTCGAAGGTTGTCAGAACTGAAAATTAACCAGCTGACTAGGCAATCCCCCGTAGAGGTTTTATATGACTTTTTAATGTATCTGCAAAACAATAACTCCCGGCTTATGGAAAGCAAATATACCTGGACCTACCGCCGCGATTCGGCTGGCGAGCTTGTGTACTTCGGCAGCTCGGATGCTGCTGGTGCGAGCGTCCTCGGGTGGGCGCCTGACGCTGTTCGTGGCGGTCTCGGTGTTGCTTTCTCCCGCAGTCTTTAGCTCGATCCTTTGATATTTGATTATTGAAACTTTGTCTTCGAAAAATTTTTAGGATTTGAAATTATTTAGAGGATCCTATAGACTCTACCTTGGCTAATGCAGGCGCGTTTACGGATGCGTCTCGCCAATAAAAAAAGACTGCTTACACTTTTCTAGAGCGGATTCAGCCATTACGGCTGATCCCGCCGCATATTTATACAGGCAACGCCCGGTTTAACTGCGTGTTGCCGCTGACAAGGATGGAAAGGTGTAATAGGAACGCCGCGATTCGGATGGCAAGCTTGTGAACTTCGGCAACTCGGATGCTGATGGTGCGAACGTCAACAGATGGACGCCTGACAATGTTAATGGCAATCTCGGTGTTGCTTTCTCCTGAAGTCTTTACCTTGCCTTAAATGGCGAGGTTTTCTTTTTGAGTGCTCTTGATCCAGCCGCCGAGCATCTTGCCGATTTCTTGCAGAGATTCCTCGCAACGTATATATTTGTTCTGATCAAGAGCTTTCACGTCAAAACAAAGCCGGATCATGGTTTTGATTATTTTAAGTTTATTATCCAGTTTTTCCAGCAAAATAAGTCTTTGCGGATCTCTGCTAGAGTTGGCTTCGTATAACGATTCAAGAAATTCTAGGGTTAGGGCTTCACATTTTTGGCCAATAGAATAACGATCTTTCTTGGGAAATAAAGATGTATAAGAATACAAAAGCAGATAAAACTTATAGCTTTTATGAATTATAGAAATTTCACTAAACATGCAGGTGGGTTTAGTAGTTATGATTTTAATTTATTTGAAAGGATAATTTCTCTTGAAAATTTGTTTTCTGCCTGGAATGAATTTCGTTTAGGCAAGGAAGGCAAGCTTGATGTTCAAGAATTTGGCCTAGATCTTGAGGATAATATTTTCGAATTGCACAATGATCTTAGAAATAATAGCTATATACATTCTCCATACAAATCCTTCTATCTTCATGATCCGAAGCTCAGGCATATTTTTAAGGCAAGGGTAAGAGATAGAATATTACACCATGCTATCGTCAAAATCATCGGCCCTATTTTTGAAAAATCATTTATCTTTGATTCCTATTCTTCACGTAAGAACAAGGGTACGCACAAGGCTATTGATCGCTTTCGATATTTCGCTCAAAAACTGTCAAGAAATAACAGTCGAACAATTTGGATTTTAAAATGTGATATCAAAAAGTTCTTTGATTCAGTCAATCACAATATACTTGTAGATCGAATTAGCAACAAAATCAAGGATGTGAAGACCATTGAGCTCATAAAGCATATAGTACATAGTTTAAAAACTAGTCAAAGTGATGGCATACCTTTAGGCAACCTTACTAGCCAGCTTTTTTCTAATGTTTATTTGAATATTTTAGATCAATTTATTAAAAGGCAGTCGAGGGTGAAGTATTATGTTAGATATAACGACGACTTTTTGATCTTAAGTAAAAGTCGGGAATTTTTAGAAAATCTTATTCCTGTAATGGGCAATTTTTTGAAGGAGAGGCTGAATTTAGAACTACATCCACAAAAAATTATTATCAAAAACTGGAATCAGGGAATAGATTTTCTGGGTTATGTTAACTTTCCTTACCATACAATCTTAAGAACAAAAACCAAGAAGAGAATTATAAAGGAAATAACCAAAAGACTTCAGGAATCAAGAGCTGGCATAATAGATCATAAGTTATTTAACCAAAGTCTTCAATCCTATTTTGGAATGCTAAAACACTGTAGGGGGCGATCTATTCACAACAAAATAAATCAAATAATCTCTACGAAATAAAAAACTCGCTTATGCGAGTTTTGTTTGATTGGGGCCGGGGGTTAATTTGGCCGGATATTCCTTGTTAAACCACCTTTTCCATTTTTTCATGGAAACATTTCTTTGGTGAATACGACCAATTCTGTCAGTCCACAATGAGATAAACCCTGACCAAACGACTTTCTTGCCGGTCTTTTTGTCAAAAATCGTCAGATGGTCTCCGTCATTCAAGACCCAAAGACCTTTGTAATTCCATCTTTCATGAGGCCACTGGGTTGTGGGAGGAAGAATGTGTTTGGAGTCCCAGAATACCCAATAGACAGTTTCCAAACCTTGCTCATTGTAGAAGTGACAGACACCTTCAAGAGCAACAGATTTTTTCACTTTCAATCCCTTCAAAGAACTCTATTGATTTATGATATCATAAAAGGTAAACTTTTTTAAGTTTTGGTTCCTTGAAAGGATGGGAGTCAGATATGGGAAGTGGGATAATTAAGTATAATAAGCTGGTTAGAGATAAAATTCCTGAAATAATTGAACAAAGTGGGATTAAGCCGGTTGTCCATATCGCAGATGATGCTGAATTGTGGCTTAAGCTTGGAGAAAAATTATTAGAAGAGGTGAAAGAGTTTGTTGCGGCTAAACCTGAAGAACAAATAAACGAATTGGCAGACATTTCAGAAGTTATCGATACTATTATGAGGTTTAAGGGATGGTCTTTGTTTAAGTTGAATCTGGTTAAAGATAAAAAAAGACAAGAAAAAGGGGGGTTTAGAAAGAGGATTGTTTTAGAAGAAGCATGAACTACGAGGCTGGAAGCCTCGTTTTGATTTGCAAAAGTTTCTTCAATTGATATACTCGGCTCAGATTTCGGTTCTTTGTCAATCAGGAAAAAAATGACAAAAAGACTGATTCTTCTTGTTTTAGCGATCTTACTAATGCCGTTGACGGTTTTTGCCCAGTATGGCAAAAATCAGGTTGTTTGGGAAAAGACTACCTGGAATTTTTACCAGTCAACCCATTTTGATTTTTTATTCTCACTTGAGGTTAAAGATGAAGATGTTCAAAAGCATTTTGCCGATCTGGTTGCACATCTTGAGGGTTCGCGAGAGTATCTTAGTTTTAAGCTTAGTCATCAGTTGAAAAAGCGTCCAATTGTAATCGTGTCGCGTACGCATAGCCAATTTGAGGCACTTCACCTTGCCGGTGGCGAATTTATGCCTGAAGGGGTAGGAGCTTACGCGTTTCCGCGTGGTTCTCGTCTGTTGCCTGATTCTGATATGATTCTTGTGATTAAGCCGGACTTTTTACCGGTTTTGAACCGTACCATATATACTCACGAACTGGTTCATATTTTTCAGTTTGACATGATCGGCTGGAGTTTTATCGGACGAGCAGCTGGCACCAACCCAATTGAACAATGGTTATATGAAGCTACTGCAGACTATTTGGCTAACAAATATGCTCCCTATTCTCGTGACGATATTCGCAAAATGGAACAGCGCATAGCAGGAGCAAATGTAAAAAACCCTCAAATGGGCGGTTTGCCCACATTGGAGATGCTGTCAGAGGGTCAGGCTAATCCTTATTCTCTTGGAGCCATGCCGTTTATGTTTCTTGAATCCAAATACGGCGAACAGGCCGTTGCAGATTTGATTATGAGTATTTTCAAAGAAAAGGGTCATAAGTTTGGTGAACTGTTGGCGGACATTTCAAGAGGAGAATTTTATGGCGCCGAGGCATTTGATCAGGCGCATAGAAACTACTGGGCGTCTAAATACGCCAAAGATTCTTTAGACCGGCCAAAACCCTATCAGGAAACATCCAGCATTAAGGGGCGCCAAATCATCAAACAACCTTATCCGTTTCCATTGACCTCACCCGAGGTATCACCTGATGGAAACTTCTTGGCGTTTATGACTTTCAATCCCAAGAACGGCATTGTTTTGGCGGTGGCGCGCATGTTACCACGGGAGGACCCGCCATATGTACCACGAGCCAAGCGTAAAAAGTTTTGGATGTTTGGAAGTAGGGTAACTGCACAAGGCCCGCCGTTACGAGTTCTTACGACATTTATGCCTCCTAAGCATTATGAGTATATAATCGCGCAGGAGCTTAATGTTTGGCCGTTCAATGGTTCTGACTTGGACTGGTGGCAGGACCCAGATTGGGTGAGTGGTTTTAAGGAGGCGTTGGCCAACGCAGAAAAGAATAAAAAAGACATTCAGGACCTAAAAAATGAAATCGTTGCTCTAAATTTAGAAAGAAACAAGACAAAAGATAAGGACGCTAAATCTAAGGTAGCGGACAAGATTGAGATCAATCGTAAAAAGATTGTTGTGATTGAATCTGAAAGCGTACTTTTGGACAAAAAGTTGGCGGAAATTAGGAAAGTGTCAAATGTGAGCAAGATTGCATTTTTTGGCCGAAAGAATAGAGATCACGCATTATTTATTCTCGATGTAAACACTGGCAAATTTATTCAGGAAGTAGAACTTGGGCTTGATCAGGCATTTTCTCCTGACTTAAGTGCTGACGGAAAAATTGTTTATTTTTCGGCAGCCAAGAATATTCAACGTGATATATATTCAATGAATCTTGAAACTTGTGAGTTGAAAAATTTGACCAATGGTGGTGTTTTCAACAGTGCACCAAAAATTTCACCTGACACCACCAAGTTGGCGTATGTGGCATTCGTTGGGGGCTATCAGAAATTATTTATTTTAGACATAGAGACAGGTGTTAAGGAGCAGTTGACTCGTGGTCGCTGGAATGACAATTCGCCCAGTTGGTCGTCAGATAGCTCTACTCTTGTGTATTCTTCTGATGAGAAGGATGAAATTTGGAACTTGTACACGTTTGATTTGGGAACCTATACCAGTAAACAGTGGTCTGAATTTTATGGCGGTGTTTTTGTTCCGAAGTTTGTTCCGGGTGAGAATGACCGTGTTGTGTATTCTGCTTATCTAGAAGACGATCAATTTAGGAGTTATATCTTTTCTGGGTTTGAATTGTTTGACGTCCGCTTAAAAGAACCGCTCAGAGCCGTCGTTGCTGATAATAAAAACGAGAATATGCAGCTAGCTTTACGCAGTCAGGAAGTGGTCACTGAACAGCTTGATCGTCAACAGTTAGAAAATCCTCAGAAACCGCCTTCCCGCTGGAAGTTCTCCGGATCGGACGTGACCATTGGTTCAAGTACTTATTGGGGAGTGTTTGCTTCCTCTCAGTTTGTTGTTGAGGATATTTTGTCCAATCGTACACATCAAGGGCTTTATGCTCAGCAAGGCAGTTTCCAATATGTTGATTACACATATTTAGACAGATCTCGTCGTTGGGGTTTTGCAGCAAATGCCAATTTAGCACAGTATCCTTTATATTATCTTTTGCGAAATTTTGAAGGTCAATATCCGCGTTACCCAAGTCCCAATGAAGATCAAAATCAGATTATACTAAATAATACTTGGGCAAAAGAATCCAGCGCCACGCTTTATACGGAATACCCGTTCAATAAGTGGACTCGTGTTGAATTCGGAATCCGACCACGCAAGAGGACGTATTTTTTACCTTTCTCTGATGCTGACATGGCTTATTTTGGAGATCAAATTCCAGAAATTGATAGACAATTCTATAACTTTTTTAAGGATTCAAACGGTCAAACCAATATTGGCTTCACTTCGGCATTTGTTCATGATACAGTTTTGTATTCAAACGATGCCCAGGGGCCTTTGCATGGCGATGCATTGCGCGTTCAAGTTGAGTATGGACCGGGCTTGAACAAGAATTCAGCCCCGTACTTATCAGCTCAAGTTGATGTCCGTAGGTATATCCGGCTGTCCAATAGTTCATTGTTTGCGGTTAGGTTTAATGGACTCACCAGTACGCGATCCAATGGAGATGTAATTCTTTTAGGAGGTAATGATACCTTGCGCAATTATCCATATTTCAGTGTTGCTGGTAATCAGGTGGGTTATGGGAGTGCGGAACTTCGTTTTCCTGTTGCCGATGTGGTGCTTTTCAGCGCTATCCCATTCAGACTTCGCGGAGAGTTGTTCAGTGACTATGCAGTAACTAGATTTAGCAACGATTTGTTCCCTGCTCGTGGTGAGTGGGCATACGGTTTCGGGTTACAGGCCAATTTGTTTTTGCCGATGAACTTTGAATGGGCGAAGACCAAGTTTGCTCCGGACAAGTGGAATTTCAATTTCAGGATTGGTTTTAATTTTTAGTTGTTGTGCCCCGCATTTTTGCGGGGCCTTTTTGTGCTTTACATTTCTAGAAAGTGGAATATAGTTCCAGATAGATTGTTGCTCCTTAAAAATGGGGTATTCACATGTTTTTAGCGCTGATGCTTCTCCTTGCCATGGAAATTCTTACCGGTTCAGGAACAGGTCCTCCTAACGTTGCCGGCTATACTCCGGTTTTGTCAAAAGAACTAGATTTTCAGGTTGACGATTACACAACCTGTTTTGTTGGCCGGGTGGTTGTTTATCAGAATCCGGATGATTTGAACGAGTTTATCCGAGTTTATTATCGACAAGTGGCCATTTGTTCTGAACGAGCTAAACAAAAAAGTTCTTCAGAATCAGGCAGTCGTGACAGTAATTTATCCAACTTAAACTACTTTCGCAAACAGGAATCTGAAGCCATTGGCAGAGTTCAGCAATCAACTGATGCTTTTGCCTATATTCAATGGCAGACGGTTCGTGATTCACGAACGGGACAGGGTATCCAAGATGGTTTTTTCAAGTCTTGGCTTTTAGACCAAAATGGGAGTTGGACGATTGCTTCTGGTTATAATTTAAATACTTCGCCGTTTTCTGAACCGTCCAAATCCTATCCGAAGAAGAGGATTATTGTCGGGATTAAGTTTGATTTAGCCGGCGCAGTTCATATTGTTCGAATTGATCAGGACGACATTTTATCTCTGGTCAAGGAGATAACTAATGACAAAAAGTAGGATGCTAATATCTGCGATTATTGTCTCGGTAATGTTTTCTGGGGGCTGTGCTCTAAGAGGTAACAAAAAACCATTGATATTCGTTGATCAGGCCAATAATATTCCAGCCGATATTCCATCTCAATTTCCGGATAGATATTACTTCCTTATTGATAAAGAGCGCAAGGAATTTGAGAAACTTTTGACAGATGAAGATAGGCAAGTTTTTGTTGATAAATTCTGGGCAGAAAGAGATACTGACCCTATGACACCTGAAAATGAATATAAAGAAAAAATTGATGAACGAATTGAAGATATTACCAATGAGCGATTTTTCGGTACACTTGGTACGACTGGCATACTATTCCGCTCAAATGGAGGGTTTCGTGGTAATATGGCCAGGGTTTATCTTCTTCATGGAGAACCCGATGCAATGGACATGCTTGAAGGTCGAAGGTTTGTTGATTTAATGCTCTGGTTATATTTCAATCCTGAAAATAGCAATATTCTTTACGCTTTTCTGTTTTATCAAAAGGGTGGTTTGGGAGGGTCATTTTATTTGTTTCCACAGGACATATATAAACTTGACCCTTGCGGGGCTGTTAACGAGATTACAGAGAGCAAAGATCGTGACTATTTTAGTGGTTTAGGTCAAGCTTGTCCAGCCGAAGTGGAACAGGTTTATCAGGAGCTTCAAATGACAAGTGGTAAGGGTGGCATATTGGACGGATATGTGTTTGCTTGGGCATTATTTAACTTCTCGCAAGATAGTACCCTTTTGCAAGGATCGGTGCTTGATCCACCCAAACCAGCATCAGAAATCGCGAAAGATTCAAAAATAAGCGTAACCGGCGAGGCGACTGGTCTGACCGGTATAGCCGGAACAGATTATATTCTTGCTTCATGTGAAAAGTGTAATTCTTTTATCCCGGCCGAGCTCCGATTGGGCAAAGAATTCACGTTGTTGATTCGCAGGGGTGATATTGATTGGAAAGTTGTTGGCGATCAAGCCGAAGTTGAACTCAAGGTAAAGGTTACATTAGAAAATACATCGAGACAGACGCCGTTAATTTTTGAAAATAAAGTTCTGTTTAAAGACCAGAAAAATCTAACAGTTTCTAGTCCCCAAGAACAAATTGTTATTGTTTTATTGACTACTGACGAGGTAACAAAAATTCCTGCTGGGACTTACCGCGTCAGTGTTTACGTGAAAAATGCAACTTCCGGTTTAATGACGAAAAAGTATAATGCTTGGCAGAAAGAATTTGAGAAGTAAATCTCCGAATTGACGGAGATTTTTTAATTGATTAAAATAGTTACGTGTTTTTTAAAAAATAGGATAACAAATGTGTGGAATATTTGGCCTAGTTTCAGCTAAAGCAGAACCTCAACTACCCGATTGGGTGTTTTTTGGTCTTTCCCACCTTCAACACAGAGGTCAAGAAAGTGCCGGAGTGGCATATTCTGACGGTGAAGTTGTCGGGATAGAAAAAAACTATGGTTTTGTAAGTCAGGTTTTTACTTCTGATACGATTAAAGAAATGGTTAGTCACAAACCCGTCATTATTGCGGGACAAACCTGGTATTCAACCAGCGGAGGAAAGTCTAGAAGAAACATACCCCCACAATATTTAGATATAAATATGATTGGGCGAGTTGCCTTGATTCATAATGGGAATATTCCAAATGTGGAGGAGAAAATAAAAGAGTTAGAAAAAAGGGGTGTCGTATTCAATCGAGGTTCTTCAGAGTCTGCTAATGACACTGAATATATGCTTAGAAAGATAGTTTGGTTTATGGAAAAAGAAGGTTTTGAACCGATTGAGGCCATTAAAGAATTTATGCGCTCTACCAACGGCGCTTATTCATGTGCCTTTCTTTTTCCGGATAAGGTTTTCATTTTTACTGACCCTTGGAAAAATAGACCTTTGTTTTGGGCTGAAAGTGATGGCATATTCTTTTTTGCTTCAGAGACATGTGCCCTAAACGACCATAGCGAAATCATTAGGAAGGTTGATCCTGGTCAAATCATAGAATTTAAACCCGGGCGTAAACCTAAGATTACTCATGGACCAAATAAAATTCCTTTGGCACAATGTGTTTTTGAGAGGATTTATTTTTCAAGACCTGATTCTCAGACTTTCGGCAAAGAAGACGAAGAGAGTTTTAGAAATCGGTTGGGTCAGGAATTGGCAAAACTTTTTCCTGTTGATAATGCCGACCTTGTATCTTACGTTCCGGAATCAGGTGCACCGGCAGCAGAAGGTTTTTCAGAAAAAAGTGGAAAGCCCTTAAGACGTATTTATGTCCGAAATCCTTATTTGCGGGGTAGAGGATTTATAAATCCAACTCCAAAGGATAGGGAAACATATTCCAAGTGGAAATATCATCTGCTTAGAAAAAAAGTAAAAGGGAAGGTTATCGTTTTGGTAGATGATTCCATCGTGAGAGCTATTACCTTGAAGGGTAAGGTTAAGCAACTCAAAAAGTCTGGTGCCAAAGAAGTTCACATAAGAATAAGCGCCCCTGCCATAATTAAGCCATGCTATTACGGTATAGATTTTCCAACCGAAAAGGAGCTCATTGCTTCCAGCAGATCAGAAGAAGAAATCAGATATTTTCTGGACGCAGACTCTCTAAAATTTCTTCCCGTGGATTCTTTAAGGAAGGTTATTAATGAAGGAAAAGAAGACAGTCAAAATTATTGCCAGGCATGTTTTACTGGGGAATATCCTATACCTCTACATTAAGCCCTTTTGGGGGCTTTATTTTTGTCAAAAAACATGATATAATGACGTTTCATGGAAGATAATGTCTCCAAAATTAAGGACAGGCTTGATGTTGTTGACGTTATTTCCGGGTATTTGAAGTTGCAAAAAACGGGCATTAATTTTAAGGCCCGTTGTCCTTTTCACAATGAGAAGACGCCCTCGTTTGTTGTTTCTCCAGAACGCCAAGTATGGCATTGTTTCGGATGTTCTAAGGGGGGCGATATTTTCAGTTTTATACAGGACATAGAAGGTGTTGAGTTTCCGGAAGCTCTAAGGGTCCTTGCTACAAAAGCTGGCATAGAACTTGAGTCTTTTGATCCTGCTGTTAAAGACGATAAAGCAAGATTATTTCAGGTGTGTGAGTCGGCAACCAAGTTTTTTGAAAAACAGTTTCAGTCAAATATTGGAAAACTTGCTTTGGGGTATTTAAGAGATAGAGGAGTCGCAGATTCTACCATTCAGGAATTTCGTTTGGGGTTTGCCCCAAACGACTGGAATGCTCTGGGAACTTTTTTGAAAAATTGCGGTTATTCAGAAAACGAAATAGTAGGGGCGGGATTAGCCATTAAGAGAAGCGATGGTTCTGGGGTCTATGACCGTTTTCGTTCTAGGATAACTTTCCCCATTTCTGACTTAAACGGACAAGTAGTTGGATTTACCGGAAGGATATTTGCTGTCCCGACGCCTAAAGGGGTCGGGACGCCGACCGAAAGCGTCGGCGCTAAATACATTAACACTCCTCAAACCAGAATATATGATAAGTCCAGAGTTCTTTACGGTCTTCATATGGCGAAGATGGACATTAAGCAGGCCGATCAATGTGTTTTGGTAGAAGGGAACATGGATGCTTTGATGTCCCATCAGGCGGGAATAAAAAACGTGGTAGCTTCTTCTGGAACAGCTTTAACGCCGAATCACTTGGCATTGCTTCATAGATATACTACCAACTTGGGTTTTTGTTTTGATACAGATCAGGCAGGAGCAATAGCAACAAGACGGGGCATTGGGCTGGCATTGAGCCAAAATTTCAATATAAAAGTAGTAGAGATTAACGATAAAGAGTGTAAGGATCCGGCAGATTTGATTAAAAAGAGTGATTTGAATCCCGACGCTTCGGTCGGGACAAGCTGGTCTGATGCCGTAGGTCAAGCCAAGCCGGTTCTGGAGTTTTATTTTGACAAAGCTAAGACCGGATTTGACCCTGACTCGGCTAACAGTAAAAAATCTGTTATTTCTGTGTTGGCGCCATTTTTGAAAAGATTAACCAGTCAAGTTGAGAAAGCTCATTGGTTAGCCAGGTTGGCATTTTTATTGAGAGTAAAAGAGGAAGCGATAGAAGATGATATCAATACCGCCAAAGACGACCTTGAGGCATATGATCGGGAACCCGTATTGATAAAATCTTCTACCGACAGCGTGGAAGTCAAGGGCATTACCGCGACAACTGACTTACTTAACGAAACACTGTTATCGTTAGTAATGAAAGACCCCATATTTTTTAAAGACGAACTTAAGAAAGTAAATCCTGAGTTGTTAGACCCCCATACAGCCGAAGCGATTTTTAAATTAAAAGAGATTAATTCTGAAAATGTAGCCGATTTACTGAAAGATTTCAGAGATAAAAATCAAAGCTATAAACTGGAGTTCGCATATCTTAAGTCTCAGGAATTTTGGAAAGATTCCAAAGATGAAGAATTAAAGTTAGAATTCAATAACTTGATAAATAAACTGGAAGAACGTCATCTTCGGACCAGACTGGAGAAAATAGGATTTGAAATTAGGGCCGGAGACGATAAAGATAAAAAATTGGCTTTGGCCACGGAGGCTAATAAAATTTTAAATAGGCTGGGGGAGATACAGAGGTAAATAAATTTCTAATTTCTAATTATTAATTTCTAAACAAATGAAGAAAAAAATAAAAAAAGTTAAAAAACCGGTAAAGAAATCTGCTAAGAAATCGGCAAAAACAAAGAAAAAGCTGGTAAGAAAGAAATCAGTAAAAAAATCCGGTAAGAAAGTTAAATCAAAGTCGTCAACCGGCAAAAAGAGCCCGATTTCGGAGAGCGGAGTTTTGGCTTTAGTTGAAAAGGGCAGATCCAGGGGATTTGTGACTCAAGCCGAAGTTCTCAATGCTTTTCCAAGTATAGAGAAAGACATCAAGGGATTGGAAGCTCTTTATGAAAGATTAGAATCGGCAAACATAAATATTATAGAGTCAGGAAGAGTTTTTGAGGAGGAAAAGGTCAAAGAATATGATGAAAAAAAGAAAATAGAAACTGAATTTGGCGATGTTGCTTCTGATTCGGTCCAGATGTATTTGAAAGAAATAGGCCGATACCCTCTTCTTTCTGGGGACGAAGAGGTGGAGCTTGCCAAAAAGATTGAAAAAAACGACGAATCGGCAAGACAAAAAATGGCTGTTTCAAACCTTCGTCTGGTCGTCTCAATTGCCAAAAAATATGTTGGCCGTTCGGCCAACTTAACTTTGCTGGATTTAATTCAGGAAGGAAATATCGGCTTATTTAAAGCCGTTGAAAAATTTGATTATAAAAAAGGATATAAATTTTCCACCTATGCTACTTGGTGGATAAGACAAGCTATTACCCGTGCTTTGGCGGATCAAGGCAGAACCATTAGAATTCCAGTTCATATGGTGGAAACTATTAATAAATATCAGCAAGTTGTAAGACGTTTAGTTCAGGATCTTGGGCGTGACCCGATGCCCGAAGAAATTGCTTCAGAAATGGGAATGGAAGTAGACAAAGTAAGACATATCCAAAAAATATCCCAGGAGACGATTTCTCTTGAAGCACCGGTGGGAGATGAAGACGAAGACAGTTCATTGGAGAGCTTTATTCCTGATGATGATTCTATTTCTCCCTCAACATCTGCCGCGCGCAAAATTCTAAAGAGTTACATTGACGAAATAATCGCTGACCTTACACCCAGAGAGCAGAAGATTCTTGATATGAGATTTGGTCTTGACGACGGTGTGACCCATACCCTTGAAGAGGTTGGCAAGGTGTTTACAGTTACCAGAGAGCGTATCAGACAGATTGAGGCCAAAGCTTTGGAAAAAATTCGCCAGCACCACAAACTCGAAAAATTGAAAGGTTACGAATAATAAAAACCAAAGACCGCCTTAATGGGCGGTCTTTGGTTTAGGATTGAAAAATCAACGTCTTTTTGCTACTCTCTCACTAGTCGTTCTTTTCAAAAAGGAAGCACATGCTACCTGTTGACTTAATTTTGGTCAGACATGGACAGTCGGAAGAAAATTTAGCCATCTCAATGAACAGGGGTGGTGATAAAAGTTTTTTTACCGACGAATTTAGAAGAACCCATGATCGTGCATTTCGTCTTACAGACAAAGGCGTTGCTCAGTCAAAGGCTGTTGGAGAATGGCTCAAGAAAAATGTTCCCATTCCGTTTCATTATTTTTATGTTTCTGATTTTATTCGTGCCAAAGAGTCTGCTTTCTATCTTGATCTTCCTCAGGCCAAATGGGAAGTTAAATATGAGCTTAGAGAACGAGATCAAGGTTACAGAGACAAGTTCCCCCCAGCAAATTTATCCGGTCTTGATCCGTACAAATATCCCCACGATGAGTTTCTTTCTTATCCTCCCGGTGGCGGAGAATCTTTTGCCACACTTTGTTTAAGAGGAAAGACCGGTTTTATTGACGATTTAGAACGTAACTGTTGGGGAGATGAAAAAGTGATCGGGGTCAGCCATGGTTACTATATGCGGGCTGTGCAGTCGGTACTTGAAAATCTTAGCCGTGCAGATTTTATAAGACTCAACGAGTCCCAAGAACCGGCCGACAGAATATTTAACGGACAAATTCATTGGTATTCAAGACGAGACCCTGATACGTTGAAGGTGGAGAGTTCCAAAATGGTTGCCGTCCGTTCTGTGTGTGTCAGTGGTACGGTGGGCGACTATGGCTGGCGCCGTATCGGGCCCAATCTTCGTTCTGGCCAAGACCTGCAAGATGAGATTAGTAGATACCCTCGCCTGCTTAAAGGTTAAATTTCCGCAAAATGCGGATTTTTTATTTGTTAATTGATAAGATTAGATGTTTTTGTTAATGTTTAATTACATGCTACCAATTGACTTAATATTTGTCAGACACGGTCAGTCAGAAGGAAACGTTGCCAACAAGGCAAGTCGGAAGGGTGATAATAGTTTTTTTACCCCTGAATTTCGTGAGCGTCATAGCAGAGCTTTCAGGTTAACAAATAAGGGTATTGAGCAAGCCATGTCTGCCGGTTTTTGGTTGAAGAAAAATATTTCCATGCCCATGGATCGTTTTTATGTTTCAGATTATGTTCGAGCCAAAGAAACAGCCGTTCACCTAGAGTTACCGGAAGCACAATGGCGTGTTGAATATCAGCTTCGCGAAAGAGACAAGGCATTGATGGATAATTGTCCGGTAGATGAACAGAAAAACCTATTTTCTCTTGAAGAAAAACAATATCAACTGGATCCATTTCTTTCCTACCCTGCTGGAGGTGGAGAATCAATCCCTCTTCTGTGTTTGCGATTGAAAACAGATATTCTCAGCCATCTTGCCAGAGAGTGTAGCGATAAAAGAGTTGTTATCGTCTGCCACGGTCATGTTATTCGTGCTTTTCAGTTGGAGCTTGAAAACTTGGGACACGACGACTTTATTCGTTTAGACGAATCAGAAGATCCGGCTGAAAAAATAAGAAATTGTCAGATTATGTGGTATACAAGACGTGATCCGGAAAATGGAAAACTTGAACCTCGTTTGGTGGCTGTCCGTTCCGTTTGCCCATGGGATTCCAATGGTGATTACGGTTGGCGTCGTATTAAGCGCAATCTTTATTCTAATAAAGATTTAATAGAAGATGTTCAAAGGTATCCTCGCCACATTAAAGAATAAGTCTATTTAAAACCTTACTATTATATAAAAAAACTACCCCCCGTTAAGGGGGTAGTTTTCTACAATTTTGAGTCTATTAAGCTCTTTGTACGTTTCCAGCTGCAGTTCGGCCATCTTTGCCCGGTACTACATCGTAAGTGACTGCATCGCCTTCCTTCAATTCCTCAAACGTTACTCCGTTCAAGGCATCTTTGTGGAAGAAAACATCATTTGATCCGTCCTCAGGGGCGATAAATCCAAATGCTCTGTCTTCAACCTTTTTCTTGATTTTTCCTGTCATGTTTGTTGTTTTTGCTTGTCTTATATTAAAAAGAAACCCGACCTCCGTCTCTTACCTTAACTATTACCCATTATACACTAATCTTGGTAAAAATGCAAGAAGTCACTCCAGCCAACCTGAACAGCTCACACACCCTCCGCCAGTTGTTTTGGTTATGGGTGATAATTGGCAATAGAGATTCAAAATAGGTTTGAAAAATAAAAAGGCTCCACGGGTGGAAGGTTGATGGGCCTTTTCCGTGGAGCTTGCTTTTAATCATGATGACTCGTTACGAAAATTGGGCCAAAGATGCCCTCATGTGCCGAACTACAGACGTTGCCGTGTGGCTCTTGATGAGGTAACGAAGATATCCAACAAGGTGTCTGTAATCAGCGCATTTCCGACGCCTACAAACGATTCTCTTTGTGCTTTTTCGCGTTCTAATCATCCCGGACTCCTTTCATTCAACTTTTAAATTATAGCAGTAGTTACAAACTCTGTCAATAGTTTTTGGCCGAAAGCGCAGCCCCATCGCTTTTATGTCACTTTGACGAGGCGAGGGAACAGATGAGGTTGATGGTGATTTTATCCCAAAATAATAGGTCGAGCGCCCCGCCAATCGTAAGATGGACGGGGAGGCAAGCGAGGGTTACCTGTTATTTTGGTAGATAATAATCCCAATCATACCGAATTTGTGACTAAGATGAGGAACCGTGACAGAAAAGTGATGGGGCGGAGCTTTATTTTTGCTATAAATCGTGGTATACTATGCGGACATGATAATAGATGACCTGACAATTCGTGTTCAAGCCGGAAAAGGTGGAGATGGTATTATTGCCTTTAATAAAAACAAAGGTTCTCTTGGCCCAACAGGTGGCAGGGGAGGCAATGGTGGTAACATTTTATTCACAGCAGTTTCCGATCTTGGTGCTCTTAATGCCCTTCGTAACCAGAAGGTTTTTAAGGCTGAAGATGGCAAGGATGGCAGACATCAGTTAAACGACGGAACAGCCGGAGAGGATTTAATAATTAAAGTTCCTGTCGGGACGGTTATTCACAATCTTACAAATGGTACTGACCAAGAACTTGTTAAGGTTGGTGAACAGATTTTGGCAGCTAAGGGGGGACATGGCGGAAAGGGAAATTTTCTTTTTCGCGGACCACACAACACCAGCCCAAAAAGGTTTCAGGAAGGTTTACTAGGTGAACAGTTTAACTTTCATCTGGAGTTAAAAATGATAGCCGATATCGGCATTATCGGACTTCCAAATGTCGGCAAATCAAGTCTTTTAAACGAACTTACCAAGGCTAAAAGTAAAATAGCGAACTATCATTTCACAACTCTTGAACCTCATTTGGGAGCATATTACGACATTATTTTGGCTGACATCCCTGGTCTTATTGAAGGTGCATCAGAAGGCAGAGGGCTTGGGGTCAAATTTCTTCGACACATTGAAAGAACCAGAGTCCTTTTTCATCTTGTTTCAGCAGAGTCAGAAGATCCAGTGGAAGATTATAAAGCGGTTCGCAAAGAACTTGGTGCATACAACGAATCTATGCTTGAAAAAGACGAATATCTTTTTTTGAATAAAATTGACACGGCTGACTCTACATCAATAAAAAACAAGTTAGCTAAACTTAAAAAGTTAAATAAAACTGCATCTCTTCTTTCTATCCACGATTTGGATTCAATTATTTCAGTTCAGAAAATTCTCAACAAGATTGCTAAGGAGAAATAAACACAATGACCAGTGGAAACCAAAAACCCAGTTAACTGGGTTTTTGGTTTCCACTAATCTGCTCCGCGGCCAGGACTCGAACCTGGAACCATCTCCTTACACATGATCCATAACTTTCGTAATGGGGTGGACTATCTCATATCCCTGCCTACCGGCAGGCAGGCCCAAAGGGATCCGGGTATATAGTCTCTACACGTTTATCACTTGCGTGAATTTAGCTCGGGATTGCCATCCACCAGCTGGCGAAAAAGGTTTCCCCGAATTAGCCCGATTTTTCAATTCGCATTACTACGAAAAGCTGCCTACTCGACAGGGAGCCGCTCTACCATTGAGCTACCGCGGAACGCATTAGTGGAAGCTTAAACCGCAGGATTATATTATCAGAAAAAAACTATAATTTCAAATCTTAACACTAATCGTTAAGGGGTTGTGTTGTTCATGGACAACTGTCGTAAATGAAGCAAAAAAATGCGTATTATTATGTAAAAATTGTCACGCAGAAGTTGAAAATGGTAGGACAAAATTATGAGTTCGAGTCCTGGCCGCGGAGCAATTGTCGTGATTTTGGTCTAAAACATCAGAATCGTGGCGAAGAATCAGTGTTTTTTGAGGTTCGAAATTCTTATTCGCCTCGGGAGCCATTGGTTCTATGGTTGAACTGATAACTACACTAGAAGCCCCACTAACACTGGGGTTTTTGGTTGGTTCGAAATTTTTATTCACCTTTGGCATCCATTCGGCTAAAAACTCAAAAGCATAAGTATGCTTTGCCGTTATTTTTTTGTTGTTTAACGAGATTTCTGAAAAGACATAACTTAACAATAATCGCTTATCATCTACAGTAGCTTTGGGGCTAAGGTATAATTCCTTAGCCCTTAAAGTCAATTCGTGTATTGCTATGCCAGCCTCATAATAAGCTGCCCGGCATTCCATAAAGCGGTCAGCACATTCTTCTCTCGTTTCACCCTTTTTGCCAACCGGAAAATCAACTCCATGTTGTTTTTTGAGATATTCGGCGATAAGTTCGCTCCGAATATGTAGAATAAAGTCTCTTGGGTCGGTATAATGTGAAGCCATAGTAATGGTAATAAATGATCATTAAGCTATCAGTTTTACCGTATATATTCAAGGTTTGTGATTTTGGCCATTGAACTGGGCCAAAATTAGAAGTATTCTTGTTAATGTTTACATCTCCATTGACTTTTTATTGGCCTGGGTATATATTGGTAGTATCAACGCCCCAGCCAGCCGAAAGGTCCGCTGGGGTTTTCATTTTATGCAAAGCATACTCTTCATAGACGGCCGTAATTTTATAAGCAAAATCGGCTTTATTTTAAACCCGGCTAAGGACAGATCTAAGAATATTGACTTCTCGACTTACGATTTTGCCGGTCTTTTTAATAAGGTTTTGGGCGGTATTAATATTGATAAAAAATGGGTTTACCTTGGCCGCATAGTTCAGCATGACGAAACAAGAGCTAAATCCGAAGAGCTTATTCAAAGGCAACGATTATTAAAAACCCATTTGGAAAAACAAGGATTTGAGGTAATCATCGCCGGCCGGGTTAGGGGCCATATAGAAAAATGCTTTAAGGGCCATGAAACCCTTACCTTCAAAGAAAAAGGTGTGGACGTTACTTAGCATTAGGAGCCGATGACTACTTTGTCAAAACCCAACACTCGATGAGCGAGATAGTTGAAAAAGCCAAAAAATACGAAGAAACTATAGCCAAAACCGTGAATACATAACAATTCTAACCAATTTTCACGGTTATGTTGACAAAACCATAAAATAAGAATACGATAGTAATATATGGTAAAAATACTCAATGTTTTCAATAAAGTAAATTCTCTGCGTGAGAGATATTATCAAGCATCTACAGGTAAAGATGTGCTTATTACGCTTATCGCTGAAACTGAAGTTGCCGAGCAAGTATACAATTCCAATGCTATTGAAAACAGCACTCTTACCCTTGAAGAAACAGAGAAGATACTTCTTCAAATTGATTTGGATAGATTTATCTCCGAACGGGAAATTTTTGAAGCAAAAAATCTGGCGCGAGTTGTATCGTACATAGACAAGAAAGCTAAGGAGCAAGAGCTTACCCTTGAGGTAATTCTATCACTCCACAAGATGTTGATTTCAAATATCCGCGACGATGTTGCTGGCCGGTTTAGGAAAGACGATGAATATGTTCATGTCGGGAATCATATTGCCCCTAATCCAAAAGAAGTGGTGGATCGTCTTGAAAAAATGCTTACCGAGTACAATGCGGCAAGTCATGAAAATATAATCAAGCGGATTGCAAGATTACACCTCACTTTTGAACACACCCATCCATTTGTTGACGGTAATGGTCGTATTGGACGTGTCATTAATAATTACTTACTGATACGAGAAGGATTTGTGCCAATAAATATAAAATTTATTGATAGAAAAAAGTATTACGAAGCGTTTAAAGAATTTGATGAAAAAAGCGCGACCGCTGTTATGGAGGAAATAGTCGGAAAGGCGCTTACCAATAGCTACCACAAACGGTTGGCGTATTTGGAAGGTAAAAAAATTATTACTCTCACTGACTATGCCAAGAATAATAAACTTTCGCACTCAAACCTTATTAATAAAGCCAACAGACAGACAATTGAAGCCTTTTTAGAAAAGAATATTTGGAAAATAGGCGTTGATGATTTAATTAGATAAACCCACTAGAGTACAGCGCGACAAAGTAACCTTACCCGAAATGTCGGAAGAAAGAGGCTAACTTTTTATTTTAAAATTCTATGATCTAGATGCCATAATATCTGTCGGCTATCGGGTTAATTCTAGCCGTGCTACTCAGGATGAATTTTCCAATACAAGAACGACTCTGACTGAATTTAAAGATGGATTTGCTGGATTGGGTCAGTCAAGAAACCGGAGACAAGAAGACAGCATGTAGAGCGAGTACGCAAGGAGCTTATAGAAGGAAAGCGTCGGCCTTGTTGTTGGGTTGGTTGTCCTCGTCGTTTTAATTGATATACTAAAACTATGCAAAAAATAGCAACAAAAGTATTCGTCTGGGCATCCATCGCCTTCAGTATAATCGGGATGTTGATGGTCTTAACGACTTCTCCTCAAAGCGATGGTCCGAATGTAGTTTTATTGAAACTTCTTTTCGCGTCCGTTATCGTTATTTTGACCTCGTTCGCTCTAAGTGTTGCCAGTAAATACCTAAACGGAAAATCTTAGTCTGTAATATATGAATATTACAAGAAAAAAATTCATTATTCTTTTCATTATTTCTGGGTTCGCTTTTCTTTTTATTACTACTTCACTCTTGGGATCAACGGGCCCCCGAGGCTTCCCTAAGCACCCAGACTCTTTCCTGGGAACGGCGTCACCAATAGCTTGGAAGAATAACGTATCAACAATTATATTACCTGTAAAAATTGTTTTGATAGGGCCTTTGTTGCTTCCTACTAATTTTTTGCGGGATGACCCGCCACCCCCATTTATTGGTATCTATCTCATTGTCTACTGGACGATTCTTGCCTCAATTATTCATTATCTCCACGGTAGAATAAAACACTCTTAATTCGTCATTGAAGGCTCTTTGGCCCATGTTTTTTGTAGCAAAAAATGAACTGCTTCACTTCCGTGTCAGGACTATAAAATCAGAAAACTACAATGTTTAATTTATAAAATATAACCAGGAAGTGGCCATGTGTGTAGCAAAATAGCCAAAAGAATATAAAAGACGAGATGGATCATATAAGAATATACAAAACCTCCACGCACGCGTAGAATCAGATATGGAAATATCAACGATGACAGTAAGGACCCTAGTGTCATTATTACTGCATATTGGGTTGGTGCACTGCCAATATAAAACAGGAGTACGTGTGCTCCTCCGAAACATATCGCATAACTGATGATAGTCTCTTTTAATGAGTTGAATCTAAAATAAAATTCTAATATGAGAACGGCTATCAAAGTTTGCTGTACTAGAATCTCAACAGATTTAGGGAGAAAATACCAAGGAGTGGCAAATAAAATATCTGTATATGGTGCAAGGTGTGGCCCTTTTAATATTGGCAAGAATGAAAATAAATAGAGCAATCCCCATATCAACGCGGCAGATCCAAGACTTAATATGCCGTATGTCCAAATATGGTATTTTGCTTTGAAATGTTTCTTGAATAGTTCCCAAAAATTTACGATACTTATCAACGCCCATAATAAAAAATAACCGGCAATTACTATCGGTGCCGAATTGTAACTGAGTTGATAGCCAAAAATTGGAAGAATGGTGTAATATCCAACATTGGCAAGTACCCACAATGCGGCTATTTCACCTAAAACTATATATAATGGAGCATGGATATTTTTGTCGGTCTTGATGCGCATATTAAGAATTAATACTATCTTTTTGAATGTTCAATGAATAGTGCATAAATCAGTTTTTTTGTGATATACTTACGGAGTAGTTAATTAACCAATAAAACACTTATGGGCAAAAGACGTACGGGAGTGGGTAAATACAAAAAATCTCATTCTTCCAAAACCAAAAAGCGACTGGAAATAAAGCGGGTTAGGTTGGAAGCTCTAAAAAAGAAGAGGAATAAATAAGAGTAAAGAAAAAATATTCTGGAGGAGATTAAACTCAAAACACCCCTTAAGGGGTGTTTTGAGTTTAATCTGTCTAAAACTTTTTAGGACAAATGTTTGGAAACGAGCTTGGTCATTTCAAACATATTAACTACATCTTTTCCGCCGAATACTTTTTTCAAAGCTTCGTCGGCGTTGATGTTTCTTTTGTTGGCCTGATCCTGAAGATTGTTGGCCTTGATATATACCCAGAGTTTTTTGACGACTTCTGATCTGGGCATAGGACCTGCACCGACTACTACTGCCAGCTCAGAGCTGACATTCATCGGCTTCATAAACGCAGAATTTGTTTTTGGGAGCATATTGTTTTGTGTTAATTATATTGCAGACACTCGACCTTGTATAGGATCAGTATATATCAACTTAATCTTGATTGCAAATCCCACTTGATAAGTTACTTGTTTTAGGGATATAATAGATTCATATGGAACAAAATTTTGAAGAACAATTAAATCAGGTCGAAAGTGAAATTAAAGCAGGTTTTGATAAGACAAAACTTATTTTGCCGGGAGCGATATTAATAGCGGCTCTTTTGGTGAGCGGTTCAGTGGTTTTTTATTCTTTAAGTATTGGAGGGCTTGGGGCAAACATAAAACAGGCCGGAGACGTTGTGGCAGGGGACAAAGTAAACGTTTCAGTAGATGACGATGCTTTTATTGGAAACGAAAGGGCCAAAGTTACCATAGTTGAATTTAGTGATTTTCAATGTCCGTTTTGTAGAACATTCTGGAGCGGAGCTTACCAGCAGATAAAAAAGGAATATGTAGACACCGGCAAAGCTAGGTTTGTTTATCGTGATTTTCCGTTATCTTTTCATCCGGCGGCAATGCCCGCGGCCCAAGCATCACAATGCGCCAAAGATCAGGGTAAATTTTGGGAGATGCATGATAAAATGTTTTCAGAACAGGAAAAACTTGGACAGGGAACGATTCAATTTGGTGTCAGCGATATAAAAAAATGGGCTTCTCAAATAGGTTTAGACACCAATAAGTTTAACCAATGTCTTGATTCGGAAAAATATAAATTGGAAGTAGAAAAAGATATGGCCGACGGCTCAGCCTATGGGGTATCTGGAACGCCAACACTATTTATAAATGGTAAGCCAGTGATCGGAGCCCAGCCATTCTCGGTGTTCAAAGTCATAATTGACGAAGAATTAAAATAAAATAAGTATGAAAAAAATATTACCTAGTGTGGTTGTTGTTTTGGTTGTCATAGTGCTTGGTGGTTGGATGCTTTTGAAAAACAAAGCAGATGTTGTAGTGAATACTCTTACTCCCACATTGTCACCAACTGAAACTCCTGTGGTTTCCTCTGAATCAACTCTAAGCCCATCGCCTGTTGTCTCAAAAAATATAATTACTTATACCGATTCAGGATATATGCCAAACACAATAACAATAAAGAAAGGGGAGACCGTTACTTGGAAGAATGAGAGCAAGATTCTTATCTGGACAGCTTCGGCCATGCATCCAACACACAAAGTTTATCCTGGTACAGATATTTCGGCTTGCGGAACTCAAACCTTGTTGCCGATGTTCGATGCTTGCACAGGAATATCATCGGGCCAGTCTTGGTCATTCAAATTTGATTTTGTCGGAACTTGGGGATATCACAACCATCTCAATTCTTCTAAATTCGGAAAAGTGGTAGTTGAATAACTCACACAAAATTCCATTTTATCTGAACAGTTCACACAACTCTTCAGAGCTCATCGAGACTGAGTCTCTCAGAGACGAATGTCCTGAACGGCCTCTATGCATACGGAGGGAGACGCCTTTTTAAAAATTTACTAATTTTGTAAAAAGTGTCTCCCTCCGCTGGTTGTTTAGGTAGTTAGATGGCAATTGGCAATAGAAGTTCAAATTTGCTCAAGATATAACTTTGACGGAACTTTGATGGTGCCCATCATGATTTTAAAAGTGTGGTGTAATATCTAATAATCAATAAAGTTTCAGCGGTTTAACAGGAGGTAGTTCATGTTCAGAAAGTTTTTCGCACCAGCGCTTCTGCTGATGCTGGCAGTTGCAGTAGTTGCATTGTTGGTAGTCGGCATTTGTCGATCAGTCATCGCTGCAGCGAAGGAAGAAGAGAAGGTTTGTGGCACAGTCGTTGGTCTTCAGGGTCATGTGACAGAAAATCTCTTGCAGGCGACCGTGGGCAACGACAATCATGCAGTTCTCGTTCCAACACGGCAAGCGTACAGCCGTCTTATGGTGGGCAAGGAATTTACCCTTATCTACCGTCAAGGTGAACTCATTGCCATCGGCGACGGCAACCTGTGCAAGAAGTAATTCGCCCCGATGAGGTTTCGACCTCTCGGGGCCTCATCGTTTTTATATTAAAACAAAGCTGCAAATTTTCTTAGACTTTTTTGAGGCGAAGCCCGGTATTTTATTTCAGATGAGTTTGAATTTTTATTGCCAATTGTAATCATTCACCTAATCAACCGGCGGAGGTAGCGTGCTTTTATGAAATCAGCAGTATTTCAGAAAAGCACGCTACGTAGCACGAGGTGGAGGTTGTGTGAATTATTGAAATAAAGTCCCAAATTCATTTGACTTTTTATACCGATAAATGCTATACTGTTACCAACGTAGGTTTTCTCGGAGTAGTCCTCTTTTTAGCAGGAACTAGACGAGAGGTCGTCCTACTAAAAAGCAACTGTTTTGCTTTCGTTCCGTAATCTTATGATTGCGGGATAGAATGCAAATACAGTATATAAATGGGAAAAAAGTTATATGTCGGAAGTTTGTCTTATGACACAACCGACGAGTCTTTGAAAGAAGCTTTTTCACGGGCCGGAACCGTTGAATCGGCAAATGTCATCACCGACAAAATGTCGGGCCGATCAAGAGGATTTGGTTTTGTGGAAATGGCTACTGACGAAGAAGCCCAAAAAGCAGTCGAGATGTTGAATGGTCAGGAAGTTGATGGCCGAAAGGTTACTGTCAACGAAGCCAGACCGATGACAGATCGACCACCCAGACCAGCCGGCGGAGGTTTTAACCGAGGCGGTGGTGGCGGATTCAACCGCGGTGGTGGTGGAAGAGGCTTCGGAGGCGGTGGAAGAGACTACTAATCAAAAACAAAAAACTGCTGAAAGCAGTTTTTTGTTTTTGATTAAATTCTATTCAGCAATCTTTTCAATATCAGAAATAGTTGTCTTAAGGACATCTTGAGCTGCTCTAATTTTTGCATCTTTTAATTCGCCGTCTTGTGCATTCAGGGCTTCTTCCAGAGCTTCTTCGGCACGAGCAATCCTCTGTTTAAGAATTTCCACACCTGCTTCCTGTTCTTGTTTTACATATTCCGGCCCGCCGATAGATCCAAGCGGTACCTCCATCATTTTTTCTACATCAGACATGGTAATGTTATATAAAGTATTGATTATTATCGACCACCATGCACACATTGTACTTTATTGAAGATAACTTGTCTATGGATAGTGACTATTTACAGACTATTAAACTTATGCCACTATCTTTCAAAAAGGAGATATACCATGTTGGGGACACAGAAAAGAACAGACAAAACGTCTGAACAAAAGGTATTAGATCAGCAACTTGTGCAATTAGCCGATCGATATAATGAGTTGACCTATGAAAATCAGCCAGATCCTGCTGAGAGTAACAAGGAGTTCTTTAAATGTGTGGGTATCCTAAGTCTTGTCTTTGTTGTTGTTTATGTCCTTTTTCTTGTTTGTATTCTTCTTATCTTTTCCTAATCGGACCTTTTGTCCGGTTTTTGTTTTTAAAAAAGTGTGATAAATTGGGTTGATGCAATTCAAGTTTCCCAAAAATGATGAAAAGTATCACTGGACTAATCATGTTGGCCGGAAGATGATATTTTATGGCTTATCAGCTGACAGGATAAAGAGAGTTATGAGAAGCCCCAAAAGAAGTGAAAAGGGCATTGCCGAGGGGACTATTGCTGTAATGCAACCTTCTTCCGCCAAAGCTCCGGTGGGCAAGGCTTGGAAAGATGAAGTTTGGGTGATGTATCAAGCTCCAAGTAAAAGAGGCAAGGGAAGGAGAATAGTGATTACTGCCTGGCGTTATCCCGGAGTTAGTCCTATTAGAGATGAAATACCCATTCCGATAGATATTCTGGAAGAACTTAAAAGAGAAAAATTAATTAAAATTTAGAATGAAAATTGGCTGTCACGTGTCTATTGCTGGAGGGATTGTGAACGCCCCACAAAGGGCGGCAGATTTAGGATGCGAAGTTTTTCAGATGTTTACCCGCTCACCACAGGGTGGTTCGGCATCTAAGATAACTCCGGAGATAGAAAAAGAATTTAAGGACCAGATGAAAAGGCATGGTCAGGCAGAGTGTTACATTCATGCGCCGTACTATATTAATTTTGCTTCTGTGGGCAAAGCAATTCGTTCAGCGTCCGCGAGAGTAGTCAGAGAAGAACTTGAGCGGGGAAGTCTGATTGGCGCCAAATATGTGATGTTCCACCCTGGAAGTGCCAAGGATATGGACAGAAAAGAAGCCCTTAAAATAACAGCCGAAGGTGTTGCCAAGGTAATGGACGGTTACAAGGGCTCAACCGAACTCCTTCTGGAGGTTTCAGCCGGTGCGGGTAATGTTATGGGCGATACGTTTGAAGAATTGGCGGAGATAACTAAATTGAGTGGTTACAATCTCGGTATTTGTTTAGATTCAGCTCACATTTTTGCTTCGGGGTATGATATTAAAAGTAAAGAAGGATTTAAAAAAACAATTGAAATCATAAAGAAAACGGTTGGGCTTGATAGGATAAAGTTGATTCATGCCAATGATTCAAAAATTGAATTGGGTGGCCGTAAAGACCGCCATGATCATATTGGTGATGGCAAGATCGGCCGAGAAGGGTTTGTGAATTTGGCGTCTGTGTTTAAATGTGACTTTATCGCCGAGACAAAAGATGATAAAGTGAGGGGAGATATAAATATTTTAAAAAACATTCGGCCATAGGTTTGCAAAGCCCGATAATCTAATCGGCTGCGACCCAACCGGTGTTAATATTATATGATGGGCAATTGGTATGGTGGTTGGTCTAATATGATGAGTGGTTCAGCGTTCAGGGATTGGACAATGAACAATGGAGTAGTAAACTTCGGTGGCTCTTTTATTGCCGGAGTGACTTTTGGTATTATCATTCTTATTCTTGCCGTTTGGACTTTCTATTGGAAATACCGTGCGCTTTGGCATGCCGCCAAACATGACCACAAGGTCTGGTTTGTGGTTCTTATGCTAGTTAATACACTTGGAATTTTGGAGATACTCTACCTCAACGTTTTTTCAAAGTACAAAAAGAGCTAATAATTTTTTAAGAACTTCTTCTTAAATTTTGCGAACTTTCTTCTTTGGATTGATTTTCTTATTTCCTCAAGAAGGTTGTTGAAAAACCACATATTGTGCATTAAACACCAACGTTGACCGTCAGTGTTTAGTTTTGTATTGTCGCTTTTAATCAATTCTCTGATTTTTGAGCGTGATATTTTTTTTGAACAAGTAAGACAACCACAACCTCTTTCAATAACTTTTTTATCATCGGAATATCTGCCTTTTCGTATATCCATGTGCCCTATTTTAGTGTAGAGGCGGCCATGACGTGCTTCGCGAGTCGGAATAACACAGTCAAAGGTGTCTATGCCATTTTGTATGGCCTCAAATATATCAGCCACTTTGCCGACTCCCAGAAGGTGTCTGGGTTTTTCCTCGGGAAGATGGGGCACGACCCATTTAAGCATTTTTGAAATTTGTTTTTTTGTATAAGAGCCACCGATTCCAAAACCATCAAAAGGCATTGAACCGATGGACTTTGCACTTTTTGTCCGTAAATCTTTAAAGAGCCCGCCTTGAACAATACCAAATAATAATTGTTTCTTGCCCACCCCCGACGTTTCGGTCGGGGCTCCGACCCTCGACTTGTTGTCGAGGCGTCGGAGTTGTCTCGCATGGGCTTTTAAGCATCTTAAAGCCCATGCGTTCGTAAGTTCAACTGCTTTTTGATTGTATTTATAGGTGTCTAGGGGGGATGTTATATGGTCAAAGGCAAAAATTATGTCCGCACCTATTTTTTCCTGGAGTTTTATTGAAAGTTCCGGACCAAGAAATTTCCACCTTCCGTTGAATAAAAAGTGAACACCTTTTTCGGTTATTTTTATCTTGCTTCTTTTGTACGAACTATCAGCTTTTGTCGAACCGATCATAAACTTACCAACTCTTGTTTTGTCGTCAAAAGCCAAAGACAAAACCTGAAATCCTCCGCTGTCGGTCATAGTTGGGATATTCAAGCCGAAACTTTTTGTGATAAAAGTTTTCCCAGAAGCCTTGCTTAGGAGAGCTGGGTTCCAAAGATGAAAAGTGTTGGCAATAACAAGTTGTGATCCCGTTCTTTTGATGTCTCTTGGTGTCAGATGGCGAAACTTGCCGTATGTGCCGACGAATACATACGAAGGGGTTAATATTTTGCCGTGAGGCGTGGTTAAAACACCCAAACGGGCTTTTGTTTTTTTATCTTTTTTTAAAATCTTAAACCCCGCTGTTGAAAAGTGGTTGGTCTTTTTTATAATTTTTATCATATGTGTCATTGTGTAAATCCCCATGACCGCTTTTCAACGGCGGGGTAAACATGACTTTTTAAAAAATCCGCCCAAAGGCGGATTATATCAAACTATTTTATTCTAATGTAGTCATGGAACGTATAAACCTCGTCCAGATTTTTAGGATTGGCAAATATTCCCCAGCCATTCCGATATCTTGCCGCGACCGTTATCACTTTCTCTACCGCTATGCCGTCAATTTCCTGTTGTTCAAATATAAGGTTGGCACTAAATACCTTAAACCATGAATATACCGTAAACTCATCTGGAAGTCTTGCCTCAATTTTCCATACCAGAAAATTTTCGGAATTAACGAATATTTTACCTTCGCTCCTGTTTAGGACCTCATCTTCTTGAGATGCGATTATTAGCCCGTTTTTGGGCTTAAAATTCAGGACAATATATTTTCCGCTTCCTATTTGTAGCGGATAGTTATAGGCGAATGAATAATTATAGCGTGCTGCAAAGATTTGACTTGCCTCAGCGGGGAAACCCGATGGTCTACTGTCTTCTGTTTTTTTGCCATTTCTTGAAATTACTTTCTTTTCTAGTTTTCCATTATTTCCCGATATTGCAATAATTTCAATAGTTTCGTCCAAGTTTCCCTTGCCGTCTTTTAATACACGTCCATAATCATCCACCCTTTTTACTACATGAGTGGCGCTGTATGTGAATGAATCTATTTTTTCTTTGTCATTTTTTTTCATTACGCATATAACTAGGTCCATGAAATTAGTGGCATTACCATAGACAGATATCAGGTTTATTTCCTGACCAGACATGTTTATGGGCCACAACAACATCACGTACATAATAATTAGTCGCTTCATATCGCTCCTTTGTCAAGAATCAATAATTGAATAACCATACAACAATTTAATTGTTTTGGCAATATTGAGTGTAAAATTTTTATCATGGTATACTTTAATTCAAATGATAAAAATATATACGACACCGACTTGTGCTTACTGCAAAATGGCAAAAGAATACTTCAAGTCAAAAGGTTTTGAATATGAAGAGTATAATGTGGCCACAGACATTCCGAGACAAAAAGAAATGATAGAAAAAACCGGCCAGTTCGGTGTTCCGGTTATAGACATAAACGGTAAGATTGTTATCGGATTTGACAGGACTAAGGTTAACGAATACTTAGGAATAAATTAAATTTATAAAAATGTCTAAAAAAGAAATAAAGCCATTAATATATTCAGCCGACTCGCTGAAAGGAATTTCTCAGAAAACTGTTGAGATACATCATGGCAAGCTTTATGCTGGGTATGTAAATAAGACAAATGAGATCTCCGAAAAGCTTGGAGAGTTAAGAAAAAGTGGCAAAGTTGAAGGAAATCAAATTTTTAGTGATTTAAGGGGATTAAAACAAGGTGAGACATTTGCTAAAAATGGAATGTATCTCCATGAGAATTATTTTTCAATTCTTGGTGGCGATGGTGTGCCTAAGGGAGAGGTTTTAAGAGCAATTGAAGGAAAATGGGGGACTTTTGAAGATTTTAAAACTTACTTTTCTGCTTGTGGTATGGCGGCGAGAGGTTGGGCGATATTGTGCTGGGACATGCACGAAAAAAGGTTGATGCAATACAACTGTGATGCCCAAAATCATGGCGGAGTCTGGGGTTGTGTTCCTATTATTGCACTGGATGTTTATGAGCATTCTTATTTTATAGATACAGGTTCTGATCGCGCCACATATATCAAAGCATTTTTTGATAATCTTAACTGGGACAAAATAGAAGAACTCTATCAGAAGGTGAAACAATTTGAACTATAATAAAAAATTCCTTGCGAGGGCTTCTTTATTTCCAATTCGAGAGCCAGACGCGGGATTCATAGGCTTTGGGGGCGAGCGGTAAGCCGTAAGAAAGAGGGGCGAAATAAATGAAAGCCAGCACAGAAACAGCGGTTAAGCCGATAAATATTTTTTTGGAATTCTTTTGTTTTTCTATCAGATAAACAAGAATAAGAATTGCGAATATAAGACTGGTCAGGTAATGATATAAAAACATTACTCTGGAGATTCCGATAAATGGAAGTAGGTTTAAGAAGTATCCCCCCAGAAGTAATTTAATGGTTCTGTGGCGGGATACATATCCGAGAGACATCAACACGGCCAGAGTAGATGCCCACCAAATTAACGGGTTTCCTAAAAGATAGATTCTTGAATCGCCGGATACCCAATAAAAAATAGAACGGGACATGAAAGGCCATGAATACCAAGAACTGCCGTATGGGTGGGTTGCTGTAAGGCGCTGATTAGAACGATACATCTCTGTGTTTAGTTGTAAAAATTTTGTAACAACATTGTCTTGGTGGAATGTAGGTTTCATAAAAGCATCTCCGGAACCTGGTTTGGTCAGTAAAGAAAAGTGAACAACAAAAACAGAAAAATATAACGCCAGAGGTATAAATAAAAAATAAATCGGAAGTTTCAATATTGTCTTAAAATTCTTTTCTTTAAACAAATAAAATACTTCTATCAAAAACGGCAAAGCCAAAAAAGTAAGCCCTGTCCATTTTATTGATATTGCCAGTCCACCAAAAATAGCCATCCACAGAAATTTTTTCTTAAAATAAAAAAGGAGAGTAAGAAACCCGAAAAGCAGTAAAAATCCGTCCATAAGAATGTAGTGGGTTTGGACAAGCAGAGCGTTCTCTAGTGCCACCAAAAGTCCAGCAAAAAATGCCCCACGAGGTGTAAATTTGAGCTGTAGGGCAAGCAAAAACAAAACAACTGGCAAGAGTGCTCCCGCTAAAGACGGAAGGAACCTCAGGGCCAGATATTTGTTATCAGGAAATTTTTCACCAATTTGGGCAAAGCTAAATTCCGGCTTGAAATCAAAAGCTTTGGCAAAACCGGCAATCATAAGTTTTCCTAATGGTGGGTGAATGTCGAAATAATATTCGTGAGTATAATATCCGGATATGAATTTGCCGAAATGAACCTCGTCAAAGACAGTTTGGTTCGGATGTCCGAAAAAAGCAAAATGAGTTACCAGGCTAACACCAAAAAGTATTAACAAAAGCCATTTGTTGACCATTATGTGTATGATATACTAAAAATGTTATTATTTGAAATATATCATGTTTGACTTAATTATTATCGGAGGTTCTGCTGCTGCCACGTCAGCTGGTATTTATGCTGCAAGGCGCGGACTTAATTTTAAAATTATTACAAAAAATTTCGGGGGCGAAGTCGCAACTTCCGGAGAAATAGGCAATTGGCCAGGGATTTCACAGACTGACGGAATAACCCTTTCTAATCAATTTAAGGAACATCTCAAGTTTTATAACGTCATTCCTGAAGAAGGTGTGGAGGTTGAAAAAATAATTAAACAGGATGATGGAAGTTTTTTGATAAAGACAAAAGGTGGCAGTGATTATTCGGCCAAAACTGTTATAGTGGCCACGGGGGTTCATCCGAGAGAACTAAACGTGCAGGGCGAAAAAGATTTTAGAAATAAGGGTGTCAGTTATTGCACGGTTTGTGACGGCCCACTTTTTGGTGGAAAAGTCACGGCTGTTGTTGGTGGGGGGAATTCAGCTCTTGAGGCGGGTCTTATGTTGGCAGATATTTCCTCCAAGGTTTACATGGTAAATAAAAACGGCCAGTTTAAGGGAGACAAGGTGTTGCTGGATAAATTAATATCTAAAAGTAATGTAGAAATTATTTATAATGCAAAGACTACCGAAATTGTCGGAGAACAATTTGTAACCGGCTTGAAATACGAAAACCTGTCAGCCGTCGGAGGAGAGCACGAAATAACTGTTGACGGGATTTTTATACACATAGGCATGACTCCAAATTCTGGTATTGTTCCTGATGGTGTTGAAAAAAATAGTTTAGGAGAAATTATTGTTAACAAAAACTGTGAAACAAATGTTTCAGGACTTTATGCCGCCGGAGATGTTACGGACGTATCTTTTAACCAAATAGTTATTGCCGCCGGTCAAGGTTGCATAGCTCTCTTGAGTGCGGTTCAATACTTAAACAAACTATCAAAATGATATTTTTAGCTGCTGACCACCGTGGATTTAAGTTGAAGGAAAAAATTAAGACTTGGCTTAAGGAGTGGGGATATGACCATGAAGATTTGGGTGCTTTTGAATTAGATCCAAGCGACGATTATCCTGTATATGCAAAAAAGGTGGCAGAAAGCATGGTTGAACTAGACGATCGAGGAATTCTTGTTTGTGGTTCGGGTGTAGGAGTGGACGAGGTTGCAAATAAATTTGACGGTATTCGTTCCGGCTTGGCAATTAGTAAGGAGCAGGTTCATTCTGCTCGCAACGATGATAACATAAACGTGTTGGCATTGGCTTCTGAGTTTACATCAGAAGAAGATGTTGAAGAAATTGTCAGAGTATTTCTTGAGACAGAATTTGCCGATGAAGAAAGATTTAATCGACGACTGGATCAGATAGGAGAAATTGAAGACTCAAATTAATGACGTGCCATGCTAGAAGAAATAAAAAATATTATCAAGGGCGAAGTCAGTTCAGGTGAAAAGGAGCTTGATTCACACAGTCGTGACGCGAGTATTTTTGAAATAAAACCGAAACTTGTTGTTTATCCAAAAGATTCTGAAGACATTAAAAATTTGGTTAAATGGGTTGATAAAAACAAGGATTCTGACAAGGAACTGTCGTTAACAGCTCGTTCTGGAGGAACTGACATGAGTGGAGGAACTTTGAACAATTCTGTCATTGTTGATTTTATTGCTCATTTAAATAGGATTAATGATGTGGGTAATGACTACGTCGTTGTTGAGCCTGGAGTTTTTTATCGGGATTTTGAAAAAGAAACTTTAAAGAAAAATTTACTATTACCTTCTTATCCAGCTTCCCGGGAGATTTGCACGGTGGGTGGAATGGTGGCAAATAATTCAGGCGGTGAAAAATCTTTGCGTTACGGTAAAACTGAAAATTACGTTCAAGAACTGAGTGTTGTTTTAAGCGACGGAGAAGAATACTTATTAAAGGCACTTACTTTGAAAGAATTGGAACAAAAAAAGTCCCAAGACAATTTTGAGGGTAGGATTTATCGTCAGATGCATGAGTTACTAGAATCTAATTATGAGCTTATCCAAAAAGCTAAACCCAACGTGTCCAAAAACTCTGCCGGCTACTTGTTGTGGAATGTGTGGGACGGGAAAAAATTTGACCCAGCCCAACTGTTTACGGGAGCTCAGGGCACTTTGGGTCTAATAACAAAAATAAAGTTTCGGCTGATAAAACCAAAAAAATATTCAAAGTTGCTGTTGATATTTTTAAAGGACTTGAAATCTTTGGGAGAGGTTGTGAATATTGTTAATAAAAATAATCCTGAAAGCTTTGAGTCTTATGACGACCACACTTTTAAACTGGCAGTGAAAATGCTCCCCGACTTGATCAAAAAAATGGGTATCGGAACTATGTTTAAATTTCTTCCCGACGTTTGGGCGATTTTGACCGGGGGTATTCCTAAAATGGTTATGCTTGTGGAATTTACTGCCGATGAAGAGGCAGGATTGTTGGACTCTGTTAAAAAGTGCCGAAAAGAAGTCCACGATAAATTTAAAGTTAAAACAAGAATCACAAAAAACGGTGCCGATGCTCAGAAGTATTGGATAATAAGGAGAGAAAGTTTTAGTCTTCTGAGGAAATATGTGAAAGGCAAAAAAACAGCACCGTTCATAGATGATGTAATCGTCAGACCCGAATATCTTCCGGAGTTTCTGCCTAAACTCAATACAATTTTGGACGAGTACAAAAACGATGTTGTCTATACAATTGCGGGACATCCCGGAGACGGAAACTTTCATATTATACCGTTAATGGATTTATCCGGTGAAAAATCTAAAAAAATTATTTTTGAGCTCTTGGAAAAGGTTTATAATTTGGTTTTGGAATATCATGGTTCGATTACTGCCGAACACAATGACGGTCTTATCAGAACTCCTTATCTTGAAAAAATGTACGGTTCGGAAGTTTACAAATTATTTGAAAAAACCAAACAGATATTTGATCCTAAAAATATTTTTAACCCAAATAAAAAAGTTTCTTCGATAAGATCAGGACAAGCGGGGGGGCTGGCATACGCAACGAATCACATTAAACATGATTAAAATAATTCCTTCAATACTTGCTAAAACATCTGAAGAGTTTGAAAAGATGGTAAGGATGGTTGAACCTTATGTAGAAAGGGTTCAATTGGACATTGCTGACGGAGACTTTGTTTCAACAAAAACAATTTCTGGATATGAGGAATTGAAAAAAATAGAAACTAAGGTTGAGTTTGATGTTCATTTGATGGTTTCTCGTCCCGAAGATCAGATGTATTTTTGGTATGAAACCAAAGCAAGCAGGTTTTTGATTCATGCTGAAACTGATCATGGCCATGCAAGTCTTATTGATCAGATACATTTTAACGACAAAAAGGCCGGTTTAGTTTTGAATCCGGAAACCCAAATAGAAAAAATAACCGAATTGATAGACGGTATAGATTTTGTCCAATTCATGACCGTTGCACCCGGTTTTTATGGGAGTCAGTTTGAGGAAAGTGTTATCAATAAAATACTGGAATTTCATGGGCAATACCCAAGCGTTCCTATTTTTGCTGATGGAGGTATCAATCCTGAAACAATATTGCGCCTTATGGCGGTTGGAGTTACAAGTTTTGTGGTTGGAAGTTACATAATGAAATCTCCCGACGTGGGTAAGGCAATTGAAGAATTGAGTAAAATGAGCAATAATTATTAGATGTTCGATATTGTTTCAATGGGTTCAGCGACCCGTGATGTTTTTCTAAATGCAGTTGACTTCAAGACCATTGATATGGCTCAGTTTTCTACGGGCAAAGGTCTTTGTTTTTCTTTGGGTTCAAAAATAGAAATAAAAAAAATTGTATTCACCTCCGGTGGGGGCGGGACTAATGCGGCAGTTACTTTTGCAAGGCAAGGGCTTTCTACGGCCTGTGTTGGGGTTGTTGGAGATGATTTAAACGGTCAGGAGGTATTAAATGAGCTTCTCAGAGAGGGAATAGAAACAAAGTTTTTTAAAAAACACACTGACGACCATACGGCCTACTCTGTAATTTTGGTTGACTCTTTTGGAGAAAGGACAATTTTGTCTTACAAAGGCGAGGGGCAGCATTTTGGTATTGGTGAGGTTGCTTTTGATCGATTACAAACCAAATGGTTATTTTTGGATAGTTTGGGTGGGCATTATGACTTGTTGAAGAAATCTGTTGATTGGGCCGTTGCCAACAATGTTAAAATAGCTACCGATCCAGGCAGTAAAGAACTAGATCATGGACTAGAAGGGTTAAAACCATTATTAAGTAAAGCATCTATTGTTCACATGAATCAAGAAGAAGCAGCCAAATTAACCGGCATAGATTACACAAAAGAAGAAGAAATATTTAAATTTATGGATCAAGTTGTTGATGGTGTATTTATAATGTCCAAAGGCCCCAATGGTGTAGCAGTATCAGATGGTAAAAATATTTACAGAGCCGAAGTTCCTGATTCTCCAGTCGTGGAAAGGACTGGTGCTGGGGATGCTTTTACGTCTGGGTTTACCATCGAATATATCCGTTCATGTGATATTTCAAAAGCCATACAATTTGCGACAGCCAATGCATCATCAGTTGTTACTCAGTATGGAGGCAAGGCCGGAATTTTAAAAAAGGGCGACTGGGGACCGTGGCCTTTGGTGGAGGTAAAGATAGATTAAAATGTTAGAGCCATACAAAAAACTCGCATCAATTTTAAGAACCACTCCGGAGGTTCTTTATGAATTGGATGGAAAGATGAGCAAAATTACCGGACAGGATGGGGTCATGGAAGTTGTTGCAAACCAAAATGACGCTTTAGTTTCAAAAGTTTTGACAGAGATGTCTTTAACAAGAAATTCTTCAGCGGAAGAAATTTATGCGACACTAGTTAATCACTTGACCGACTTGGATCAGAGCCTGTATGAGTTGCTGGATAAACCGGATCTTTCAAAGATGTCCCTTAATTGCGGGAAGCTTTGTGAAACGGCTTTCAAACTATTTTCTCCGCCCAAGGGGATGTTTATTAAAAAGGAAAAAGTTACCGAGCTTTTGGATAAACATAAACCCGATAACCTTCTTGGTCATTTCGGATATTCAAGCGTGAAAGAGCTTTTAGATAAGGAAGGATTTGCATCCGTAGTTAGTGCTCTAAGGTTTACACAAAGCAAAGAGTGGATGCATAAGTTTTTTGATGTGGCTTACGGTGAGTTAAAACCGGAAGATTTTGAAGAAAGAGAAGCGGAATTGAAAGTGTTGGAAACTAAGTGGCTTGAGGTAGCCGAGAAGTTTCTTGAGAAAAAATATCACAACATCAGTCACCTGAAAGAGTACGGAGTGATATTTATAATACCTCTTCCGATAGACACACCCGGCGAAACAATAAGGATGTTTACCCTCATAATGCACTACTTGCACGAAGTACCGTTTTATTCTGACCTAACCCGAAAATACATGAATGATCCTGATTTTATAGATAAATTTAAATCTTTATTGAGGGGTGACGTTTCGGATAAAAGAATTGGAAAAGAGAAACCTGTTTGGCGTGTTGTTCAGACATATTTAGCCAAAGACAATGAGCAGGACTTCAGATTGTTTGAACCGCATGTAAATCCGGAAGCAGAGCATTGGCTTAAAGTATCCGAAGACATGGAAAGGTTGGCGAGAATGTTGCCAAGTCATGGTAAGGTTGGACTAGGATTTTGGACGGGGTTAGATTGTGCCGGGGACTTTTTTAAAGACCAGAATGGACAAGAACAATTGGTCAGTTTTGATTTAACTGATTTGATTATGTCTTTGGTCAAAAAAGGCCATATTAAATATCTTTATCATCAACAGGAGGCTCTTTGGAATAAAATATTTTCCGAATATCAGGGAAGAGAAAGAATGAATGAATTGGTTGAGGAGAATATAATAAGTGGGTTTATTGAGTTATAGACTCTCATGCTTGCTATGGAAAATTTAAATCATTATTTAAAACAGGCAAGAGATGGGCACTACGCTATAGGGCATTTTAATTTTGCCACGGAAGATGTTTTGCGGGGGATAGTTGAAGCATCACGTGACGCCGGTGCGCCTGCCGTAATGGTAGGTACTTCCGAAGGTGAGGCTAATTTTGTCGGGATGAAAGAAGCAGTTGCGCTGGTTAGGGCCATGAGAGAAGATTTTAACTACCCGATATTTTTGAATGCCGATCACTATAAAAGTTTTGAAAAATGCAAAGAAGCTGTTGATGCCGGATATGACTCCATAATTATTGATGCCTCAAAACTCCCAAATGAAGAAAATATTGCCTTGACCAAACAAGTGGTTGATTACTGTCGCTCAATTAACACTGATATATCCGTTGAAGGAGAACTTGGTTATTTAAAAGGTTCTTCTGAAGTTCAGACGAAAATTGAAATAAGTTCTGCGGATTATTCAAAACCGGAAGAAGTGGTAGATTTTGTTGCGCGAACGGGAGTGGATAGGATGGCAGTGGTTTTCGGTAATATTCATGGCATAGTTACCGAGCAAGAAGAAAAATTAGACATAGAGCATTTTTCAAAAATTGTTTCTGTGCTGGAAACAAAGGGCACCTTTTTGGCTGCAAAGGTGCCCTTTGTTTTCTGGGTGCTTCATGGTGCATCTGGCTTGAAAGACGAGGGTGTTTCTGCATCCATCAGGGCGGGGATAACCAATGTCCATTTTAATACTGAACTTAGGGTTGCTTACCGCAATGAGATAGATAAACAGTTTCATGAACACCCAAATGAAACAACGCCTTACAAATATCTCGGCCCTGCGGTAGAAGAGGTCAAAAAACTCGTTACTGCCAAAATTCTCCTCTTCATGGGAAGATAGTCGCCTCGCCCTACCTGAATAGTTCACACAACCTCCATGCATGCTGCGGGGTGCACTTTTTAAAAATTTATCCCGACGACAACGTGTCGAGACCCCGACCGAAGCGTCGAGGCTAATTTAAAAAAAGCACACCCCCTCCGCCAGTTGCTTTGGTAAATAGGTGATGGTTGGCAAGAGAGGGTCAAACTAAAAAATCAGCCTTGACGTCCAGTTTTTGTTTGTTTATAATCTGGCCACGATCTTAAACAATTGAAAAGAGGATTAAATGAAGAGAATTCTGACTGTTTTAGCAATCATGATGATGGCGGGAAATGTGTGGGCACAAGAACAAAATAATAAGAAAGATGAAAAAAGATGTTTCTTCGGTACCGGAGTGAATTGTTCTTTGAAGCTTGACTTTGACTGGGGTGTTGGATTTGGAGCTACAGGGGATAGTGAGCATTGGAACGGAACGGCTCATGTTGGGGGATGGGTGACACCCATTCAGGTTGGTAATAACAGATATATTCGTTTTGCCGGTATCGGACTGGTTTTTGATGTGTATGATTTTGCTAACCACCCTGCTGAAGTAAGGGATATGTCAAGAGATGGTGCGGGATTATTTCTTACCCCTACGCTTACTTTTGTGCCAATTCAACTCGGACCATTTCTTTATCAGTTCTCGCTTGGCAACGACGTAAAAACTTTTGGGTTAAATCGGGGTAGGTTGCATATGGTATCTTGGGACTTCAAAAGTTTTCTTTCTGTTAAATAAAGAATTTTCAAACACGGCGCACAAGGCGTCGTTTTTTTGTTTGAAAAACAACGAAGCCACCTTGCTTTTCTCATAATCTGCACGATTGGATACCATTTCAGGAACCCTGACGCTATTATCTAATGTTTAGAAGTTGAACTTCCAAACATCTACTCAAGGATTAAATCTTGAATTTCTTCTAATTCCATAGTTGCCATAAAGTCATTAGTATATTTTTTGAATTTTTTTAATCCCCCAGCTACCTCTAAAAAATACTCTCTTTGTGTTATCAAGGGGAAGTTTTTGTTACCGATATAATCTAAGTAGCTTGACCATCGATAACTTTCTAAAAAATCCATAGCTTTATTAAAATTATTTAATTTCTTTTCGCGCCATTCAGGGGCTATCAAATCAAGAGGATTAAGATGAATATAGAGGGGCATATACCTAAAGTGTTTTTCTGTGCTGATTAAAACCGCCTTAAAGCGTCCTTGAAATAAAGATCCCACTCTTTCATTCTTTTGGTTAAAATAATTCGTGTAACCAGTTCCTAACTTTTGCATAAACTTCACAGTCCCATTATCGACCAATTGCCGGACTAATAAATGATAATGATTCGGCATTAAACAAAAAGCAAGTATTTCTATCAACGGTTTACTTGATTTATCAATGTTTAGAAGTTGAACTTCCAAACATTGAGGCGTGATTGCTTTTGGATTTCTGATTAAATATCTTATATTAGATGGTAGTGTCGGCTTTATGTCATTGAATTCTACGAGATTATTTATAAAACGAAAATAGTCTTGGTCATTTAAAAATACGTCTCGTTTTTCAACACCTCTGTTATAAATATGATAAACTTCATTGTTAACAAATTCTGGCTTTTTCATTAGTTTAATAATTATCATGTTACGATTAGAAGTTCAACTTCCAAACAGCCTAAAGGACGCGGTCGCCTTTGGCGACTTTATGTCCTTGATTTTAAATAAAAATTAAAGTAAGATACTTAAGCTAAATACTATGGCAACTAAACAGCAAAAAATTGAATTAAATGCCTCCAAGAGAGAAGTTATCGGAGGGGGACTTACTGCTTTGAGGAAATCCGGATTTATACCGGCTGTTTTGTATGGCAAAAATCAGGAATCAATTCCTCTTCAAGTTTCAGTCAAAGATTTTAAGAAGGCATTTGAATTAGCCGGAGAATCAACCCTTATTTTTATAAACGTAGATGGTCAGGCCTACCCGACTATTATTCACGACATGAGCAGAGACGTAATAAGTGATAGTATTCTCCATGTAGATTTTTACAAAGTTCGTTTGGATGAAAAAATTAAAGCTAAGGTTGCCGTTGTCTTTCAGGGAGAATCACCTGCGGTCAAGGATCTGGGTGGTATATTTGTAAGAAATATCAATGAACTGGAAATAGAGGCCTTACCACAGGACTTGCCTCACGAAATAGTTGTAGACATATCGTCTTTAAGTAATATGGGAGACCAGATTTTGGTTAAGAACTTGAAACTGGGAAGCAATCTCAAGATAATGGCAGAAGACGAAGAAATAATAGCCACAGTTCAGGAACCAATGTCTGAGGCAGAGCTTGAAAAGGCTCTAGAGGCACCAACCACAACCGTGGAAGATGTTGAGGTTATCAAGAAAGAAAAAGAAGAGGAAGTCCCCGAAGATGGAACTGAAGCAACCCCTGAGCATAGCGAAGGGAGTGGTCGTCGCATGACGGAGGTTTCAAAAGAGTCTTCTGAAAAGAAAGAAGACAAATAAAGCAACCCAGAAAACAACAAAGAGGGTTGATTCATTTTCTCCTAACCACTTTTTCAACTTACCGCCCCAGCCCGGATTGGGCTTAAAGATGGGGCTTTTTAAATCCAAATGTTCCATGGGAATTTATTAAAGACTGCCCAGCGCGTCCACTAGGGGGTCTAAGTTTCCGCTTAATATTTTGTCTATATTTCCCCAGCTTTTCTTTATGCGGTGATCAGTAATTCTGTCTTGAGGGAAATTGTAGGTTCTTATTTTCTCGGACCTATCTCCGGTGCCGATTTGTTTTCGGCGCTCCTCGGTAACATTGCCTGTTTCTTCAAGCCTCTTTATCTCTAAAAGCTTTGCCCTTAAGATATCCATTGCTTTGTCGCGGTTCCTTTGCTGATTTCTTTCCTGCCTTGAGGAAACAACTATCCCTGAAGGTTTGTGTAATATTCTTACGGCAGTTTCAACCTTGTTTACATTTTGACCACCCGGTCCGCCGGCTCTAGAGAAAGTAACTTCAAGCTCGTCAGGGCGGATTTGAAATTCACTCTCGCTTGCTTTGGCAAGTACTGCCACGGTTGCAGTAGATGTGTGAACTCTGCCACCTTTTTCAGTTTTAGGAACCCTTTGGACCCTGTGAACCCCAGACTCGTTTTTTATTTTTGCAAAAGCACCTTCTCCCTTTAATTCAAATACAATAGACTTAAAACCGCCAACACTCGTCTCGTTTGAATCAACAACATCAAAACCCCAGCCTTTTATGGCGGCGTACTTTTTGTACATATTGAAGAGGGTAGAAGCAAAAAGACCGGCCTCATCGCCACCGGCACCGGCTCTTATTTCAACTATGGCTTCGTTATTGGGATTGCGGGGTTTTTGCTGGTTTTGCTGACCCTGGTATGGAGTGTAACTCATTTATTTTCTGACTTTCTTTTTTGAGGGAGATTCCGTCATGCGACGATTGCTCCTCTCGCTTTGCTTGAGGGTTACTTTCAAGGCAGTCTTTTCAAGACGCTTTTTGAACTTTTCAACCCGACCTCGAGTATCAAGTATTTTTTCGGTGCCAGTATAGAAAGGATGACAGGCAGAACAAATTCCCGTGCTAACCTCCGGCATCGTAGAGCCGGTTGTCCAAGTATTGCCACAGGCACATTTAACCTTGGTTTCAGGATAGTATTTAGGATGTATATCTTGTTTCATGATACTAGGATGTTACTACAAAACATTGATAAAGTCAAAAGTCTATAAGAAAAATTGACACAACTTCTATGTGTGCGGAGGCAGACACTTTTTTAGAAAATCTACTAATTTTTAAAAAAGTGTCTGCCTCCGCTGGTTGCTTAGTGTTCAGCTAACAGTTGGCAATAGAAACTCAAAAGTGTATCTAGAAATACAGAAACACTCTTGCTAGAATAATTAAAGTATGTTACTATCATGATAGTTTGCCATGACTTAGGAGGAGAAATGGCTGGACAGCACCTTGTGCAGGAAGATTTAAAAAGAATTATGAGTGGAAACCTTCCAGAAACATTGCTTCCGGTTTCAACCGATCTACTGATTGACCTTTGCGAGCGTTGGAGTTTGCTCTCAGGTTTTCAGCGACAACACATAATTGAGCGTGTGTGGCCCGGAAGCTATCTTCCAGCCTTCTCACACGCACTTGCAGCAACTCATCTCACGGGGCTGACTGATTGTAAGAATGGAATGCGTCGTCTTTCCGATGATAGAATGCGGGAAGTGATAAGAATTCTTCAGGGAGAAGACCTTTCCCAGTTCATGTAAAAGTTTTCTAGTTTTATGAAATAACCAGAGGCCACTCGGTGACGAATCGAGTGGTTTTTATTTTGAAAAAAGATTTGAATTTATATTGCCAGTCGTCACTTATTGCCGATGCAACCGGCGGAGGGAGCATGCTTTTATAAAATCAGTAGTATTTTAGAAAAGTATGCTCCGCAGCATGCATGGAGGCTGTGTGAGCTATTCTGTTTGAAAGCTTGATTTTATAACTAAATCTTGGTAACATTGTTCTCATGCAAGAAATACAAACACAAGTATCATATGAGGACATGCTAAAGGCGGGTATGCATTTTGGCCGTAAAAAGACGGCATATAACCCATTAATGTCCAGATATGTTTTTACCGTTCGTGACGGGATATGTATTATTGACCTTTTAAAAACTCAGGTTCAGCTCAAAAACAGTATTGAATTTCTTAAGTCAACCCTAGCAAAAAACGGAATTGTTTTGTTTGTAGCTTTAACCAAGCAGTCCGTTGATTCCACGAAAGAGTTGGCTGAAGCTTTGAACATGCCATACGTTTTGGATAGATGGTTGGGCGGAACTCTTAGTAATTATAAAGTCATCAGTTCAAGAGTTAAGAAGCTTGAAGAGCTTGAGAAGGCGACCAAGTCAGGAGAATTGGACAAATACACCAAAAAAGAAAGAATGATGTTCAATAAAGAACTTCAAAAAATGTCCGTTCATTTTGAAGGATTAAAAAAATTAACCCGTTTACCGGATGCGGTTTTTGTCTCTTCTCTCAAAGAAAGTGCTTTGCCGGTTAGAGAAGCTAAAAAAATAGGTATTAAAACTTTAGGCATAGCCAATACCGATTCTAATCCGGACGACATGGACTATGTAATTCCGGCCAACGATCGCTCTAAAAGATCAGTAGATTTGATTATGGAAATAATCAAGAATGAATTGGTCAACAATAAATAACGGATCCTCTTCTGACGAGGTTTTGTTCTGACAAATGAATAAGTCAACTGATGTGGAAAAAGTAAAACACCTTAGAGAAAGCACGGGGCTTTCTTTTAATGAGATAAAAAAGGCTCTTGATGAGGCGGGAGGAGATGAAACAAAAGCTGTTGAAATATTAAAAGCTCAAGGGGTTAAGATGGCTGAAAAGAAAGCATCTCGTTCGGTTAATGAGGGCGTGGTTGCTTCTTATGTTCATTCAACAAAAAAACTCGGTTCTATGGTGGAAATTCTTTGTGAAACTGATTTTGTGGCAAGAAATTCGGATTTTCAAGAGTTAGCTAAAGACATTGCCATGCACATAGTTGCCATGAAGCCGGCAAGCGTGGAAGATCTTTTGGGACAGCCATACGTTAAGAATCAGGACATAACGATAAAAGAACTAATTAATGGTTATGTGGCCAAATTGGGAGAAAATATTCAATTGGGTCGGTTTGAAATATTTCAAATTTAAAATATGTTTATTTTAGTTCCTCTCGTATTGATATTGGTTTCTGTTGTGGGAATTTCAGTTATTATTTTCCGCAAGATGCCATACTTAAACAAACTTACTCCCGAAACCCACATATCTGTCCGAACAGGCGCAATGGGGGATTTTCTGACGGACTTAGTCCCCGAGTTCTCAAAAGGTTTTAAGAGCTTAAAACTAAAAGAGTATAGAGATTTATGGCTTGTAGAACTGGAGAAGTTTCTTAGAAAACTTAGGGTCGCTTCACTGAAAATGGACAGAATATCCGATTCTTGGATAAAAAAAATAAGAAGCGGTAGTGCTTTCGCAGTGACAACTCCGACAACTATGGGGAAAGTTGAATCGATAGAGCCCATAGTTCCCAAAGAACAAACCGTTCCTAGAATAACCATGGAAGACATGAAAAGAGAAGAGCAGGGGATGATAATAGAAATAGCCAAAAATCCTAAAGATTCTAGATTGTATGAAGTTCTTGGAGATCTTTACGTAAAGATGAACAATTTTTCTGATGCCAAAGAGTCATTTGAAGCGGCAATGGAGTTAAGTCCTCATGATGAAGGGTTACAAAAAAAATATTCTCAGGTTCTCAAAAAGATGGTAATATAGGGTTTGTATTTGCCATGCCACCTTAGCTCAGTTGGTAGAGCAACTCTTTTGTAAAGAGAAGGTCCCCAGTTCGAGTCTGGGAGGTGGCTCCAGATTTATTTTCATTTATAAATGGGGGTGTACTCAAGCAGTCAACGAGGGCAGACTGTAAATCTGCTGGCCGTAGGCCTACGTAGGTGCAAATCCTACCGCCCCCACCAGAATATGAAATATTCGGAATCCAAATTCAGGTCAATTGTAAAAAGTATTGCATGGCGAATAATAGCAACATTGACCACATGGGCGGTCGCATATTATTTTATTGGCACTATTAGTGGTTCTTTGGAGATCACTTTGTGGGCTGCTGGGTTGAGTATGGTTTTGTATTACATTCATGAAAGGGTGTGGAATAAAATAAATTGGGGTAAAAATTAAAAATTTAATATGCCGTTGTAGCTCAGTGGTAGAGCAACTCCATGGTAAATAATATTGCCCACTATTAAAGCAATTTTCTAGTGAAGCCCGAATAACGGTTAAAGGCCTAGTATGGGCTCAGACCGTAGCGTCTTAAAAAGCCGCTCGAACGACTGACAAGGGATCCCGCTAGGGCGGGATAAGATACAGTCTAATCCCTTAGGTAACTATGGGTACACATGAAGGAGTAGGTCGTCGGTTCAATCCCGACCAACGGCTCCAGTTTTGTAGAAAAAGATACAGAAGCACCCAGAGCGTGGGACGCGCGAAGCGCGTCCCACTGATTTCCCCCCATTTTTCCAAACGAATTCGGAGT
>Ga0209541_10000347_pt1 | contig 90669 bp, 98 predicted proteins | sample RifCSPlowO2_01_FD_184027 | JGI IMG/M metagenome (GOLD analysis project Ga0209541, IMG submission 184027) | Groundwater microbial communities from Rifle, Colorado - Rifle CSP2_plank lowO2_0.1 (SPAdes) (version 2) | ecosystem: Environmental > Aquatic > Deep subsurface > Groundwater | place... | reverse complement strand
GAGCGTACGGGGCAGTTTCAAGCCACCACGCACGCGGAGCGTGCGAAGTCATTACCTCACTTTGTTTTGGAAATAGGTGCGAGTTTGGTACAATAAACACACCAATTATACGAAGTATTTTTGTGACATTGAGCACAAATCAAAAACCACCCGAAGGTGGTTTTTGATAAGTGAGAACAAATTTCTAGATTCTGGATTCTAACCTCCAGCTTCTATTTTACTGCATCTTTCAAAGCCTTAGCGGCTCTAAATTTTGGAACTCTCATGGCAGCAACGTTGACGGAAGCGCCAGTCCTAGGATTGCGAGCTACTCTAGCAGCTCTTTGTTTGGTTGAAAATATACCTAATCCCGCGATTGAGACTTCGTCACCTTTTTTCAAAGCGCCGACAATCTCATTTATAATAGATTCAACAACTTCCTCTGCTTGAACTTTGGTGCCATTAAGTTTTGCATGCACCGCATTGGCTAAATCTGCTTTATTCATTTTTTTAAAAATTAAAATTTTTATAATTTCTCGACCCTGCCCGCCGACAGGCAGGCCTCCACATTTTCAGAATAGATGATCTCGAGAGTCATCCATCCTCCCTCCGTAGGTAAGTATATATTTAATAGCCTTTTTGGCAATACCTTGACTCCTCGGCTGTGGATAGGCGGAATGATTAATTTAAATTGATAAGAATGTTATAATACATCTATGTTAGAAAAATACTTACAAGATATAGGATTGAGCGATAAAGAAGCTACTGTATACCTCACCCTATTGGCAGTAGAACACGCATCAGTATTGGATTTAGCCAAGAAAACAAAGATAAAAAGGCCTACGGTTTATGTGGTCTTAGAGTCCCTTTCTAAAAAGGGTCTTGTGAGCGAAACTACCATCGGCAAAAAAACTCACTATCAAGCTGAGCCTCCAGAAAGATTAGAAACATTTGTTGAAAAAAGAAAGATTGCCCTTGAAGAATCCCAAAGAACCTTGAAGGACGTTATTCCTCAAATTAAAAGTATTGCGCGCGAAACTGGCGAAAGGCCTGTTGTTAAATATTTTGAAGGTAAAGAGGGGATAATAAGCGCTTCAGAAGAAATGTTTAGGAACGAAACGGGAGGAGGTGAACCAATTTACCTTATTTACCCAAAAGATTTGCTTGATGAGATGTTTCCTGAACAAGAACGTTCAAAATTTAAAAAAATCAGACTTGATAAGAAAGTAAAATCAAAATTTTTATATACATACAACAATGGTGAAGTAGCTTCAGATGAGATGGGGGAAAGGATGAAGCTTGATTCTGGCAAATGCCCTATTACGTGCGATATAGCTATTTATAAAGACAAGGTAAGGATAAGTGTCTTAGGTAAGAGACTTTCAAGTATATTTATCCAAAGCAAAGATGTAGCTGAAACTCTCAAAAGTCTTTTTAATATTACTTTCAATTCTCTGAAAAAATAATATAAATAATTCACCCCGCAGGTCGACTCCACAAAGTGGTAGCCGGCCCGCGGGGTGTCTGGCGGATTTCCGCCCTTGTCTGTCGTCATTCAATAGTTTTTACCAACTTTTGCACCGAAGTCTTCAATTTGTTCCCCGATGCGGAGTTGGTTTTTGTGGGCTAACAAAGCCTTCATCCCTCGTTATTCACTTGGGACTGGCCTCAAAACCCTCGTGGGTCAGTCAAGCATACGACCTCTCTTTGACAAATTCCACCTCTAGAGATGCTGACGAGCGTTTGGTTACGCTGCTTCCTAGTTTGCATGTTACAACTAGGAAGCAGCGCTTCCTCAACTAGTCAAACATGCACACCTCCTTTTGGTGGTCACTGTGGGTAAGTATAGCAAAGTCAAAACTAATTGTCAAGCATCTTTGTCATTTTATGTGGATAATTACACATATATCCTTATTTATAGACATATTTTAGTAAAATAAGTGTTTTTTGAAGAAAACATAGTATTTTTACACAAAAATACATAAAAACTTTGTCAAAAAATAATGTAATCTGTCATATCAAATTATCACTTAATAAAATTAGATACCAAAATAATGGCTTAATTTAAAGCTGATTGTATAATAAGAAAAAGAAAATAGAATAAAGTGTCATAAATACTTGACAAAAAGATGGCTCGGGTATATACTGTCCCCAGAATCAAATTGAGGAGGTTGAAAGATTCTGCTTCCACTTGGTGCTCCCGCCCAGACATTATCGCGAGGAGCCCAAAGCGGGAGCGGAATCCCAAGATTATGACCCAAAGTCAGAAGGTTCTGTTGGCAGAAGCTAACAAGATCTTGGCCCGAGCTGGTTACAGCTCCGATGGTCGTCCAAAATCCGATAGGAGAATGTCGCTCAAAGCGGTTTCAACTCCTTGCGGAGGCCGGACCGATCGGCGGAAGTAGCCGACTCTGGTTGCGTCATCCTTCGGCCAAGGCACCGAAGTTGCAGATAAAGTCCTTCTGTGTAAAAGCATGGGCGCGGGAAGTTTGTTGTCTTCCCATCTTTTCAGAATTTAAAAATTGAATTTTGAAAAGACCGCATGATTCAAAAATCGTGCGGAAAAGTTCTTTAAAAATTAAAAGTGTTCTCATTGCGATAAGCAAATTGTTTCTTAACTTTAGGAGGTAGTTTGCTTATCGCAACCATCCGGTAATTTTGCCGGCGCGAGAGCACTGCCTTGATTAAAACACCGTTGATCCCAGGTCACAAAAAAGCCTAGGCAAAGAAGAACTTCTGATCAGACTCCGCAAGGGGTTGATCAGAAGTATGCCAAGAGGCGTGATCTGGAGGAGGAGCGATGCGCGAGGGTTCTTCTACTTCAAGAGAGGTCTGGTACCGGTGCTGCTAAGAGCAGACATCGGAGCACAACCAGTCTCAAAAACCCTCCTTGCGCTGTCTACCCTATGATCTTTCGGACCATTTGTTTGTTCCAGAGATGGAGCTTGCGAACCCGGAAGGGAGGAGAGACGATCGAGGTTACTTCTAACAATGATGAAGGTAAGGAGCGGTCTGGTCTGTTCCCGCTTAGCGGGACAATCAGCCGCTCCTGCCATCAACGTGTGCAGGAGACAAAGTGGGGGAATTTTATTCCCTCCCATTTTTTAGCCAGTAATTAAAATTATTGTTGGCTGAAAATAGGGTTCTTTGTAACTTATATCTTCTTGGGTTTCTCCTTACAAAAGCATTCAAAAAATTGAGTCTTTTTGTGAGGAGAAACCACATGAACACACTGCTTACGAACGCGAACGATTCCGCCCAGTCCGACGTAGCAACAAACTACGAAGGTGGGCAGACCTTTAACCGCTCGCTTCGCGAGCAGGTCGTGCAGGCTCTCTGCGTGGGGCGTTTCGGCGACACTTTCTACGCTTCCAAACTTCGTCTTGAAGAGGAAGCGCTTGAGGTGCTCGGCAAAGCGCGAGTGTCCGATCCGGAATTCCTGGCTCGCGCCATTGTATATGGTCGCGAAAAAGGATTCCTGAAGGACTCTCCCATCACAGGGCTCGCTATTCTCTCTGGGGGTGGGGCAAAAGCCAAACCTCTCTTCGAGAAGATCTTCAACCGAGTAATCCAAACCCCTGACGATCTGCGCAAGTTTGTAACTTTGTGCAAGTCGGGGACGGTTCCCGGAGTGAAGACGCTCGGTGGCTACCGACGTTCTGCTGTTAAGGAATGGGTCTCTACTTTGTCTGGGTATCACGCTGTGAAGTACGGCTCACGTGCTTCAAAGGGTTTTACTCTGCAAGACATCGTAAGCTTGACTCATCCCGAAACGGAGGATGCGGCAGTTGCCGAGAGGCTCGGTTGGCTCAAACGTGGGAGAAAAGCTCTCGGTTCAAACCGAAAGCTCAATCCCCAGATTCGTGCGGCTGAAGCGTTGAAACTGGTTGACGATGGGCAAGTAGCGATTTCCCTGATTCGTTCGGGAAAACTGCCTGCGGAATTCGTCATTCCGGCCTCAACGAAGATGACGACCGCTATCTGGCGTGAGTTACTCCACAATGCACCGATCTTCAACCTTCTGCGAAATCTTGTGACGTTCACTCGTCATGATGTTTTCAAAGAAGATGCGGAGATCGCCTACGCTGTGGAGCGACTCACCAACGTGAAGGCTATCGAGCACTCGAAGATTCTTCCTTTTCGTTTCTTTGATGCTTGGAAGAAGTATGTCCTCGTAGAGGGTAACGACAGTCGGATCGCGGACGCTCTCCGCACGGCTGCCAACCTCTCTTTCGTGAACATGCCGACTCTGGGCGGACGCACAGTTGCCATCGGTAGCGATGTCAGCGGTTCGATGGGTTGTCCTGTCTCTCCCAAGGGGCAGACTCAATTCATCGATATCGCGGGTATCTTCACCGGCGCCATCTTGCGTCAAATCGAAGGGCGAGCGATTCCGCTTCCGTTCCAAAGTCGAGTTATCGAGGGGCATGGGCTTTCAGGTCATGACGATGTTCTCGTCACGGCCGAAAAAGTCTCACGGCTCCTCGGTGGCGGCACAGCACTCGGTGCTCCCATCCAGCATCTCTTGGATCGAAAGATCTTTGCAGATGTATTCGTGGGAATCACCGACAATGAGGACTGGGCGTACGGTTCGGGGCATCACTGCCACGAATCATTCCTGGAACTCTGGCGCAAATACAGAGCAAAAGTAAATCCGAAGGCGCAAGCTTTCGTGATCCAAATTGCTCCGTACAAGCACGCTGTTGCACCGACCAACGAACCGGGGGTCCACTTCATCTACGGATGGAGCGACACTGTTGTCCGATACATTCCTTTCATTCTTGAAGGAGGCGCAAGCCAAGTTCAAGAAGTTGAGGGAATGTCACTCGATAACGGCGGGAACCAGGGAAGGTCCGGAGGGCACGACCATGCGCAGGCGGATGCCTAGTCCAAAGCTAGTGCATCCCTCCCGAGTCTCGGGAGACCCATGTCTGACTGCGCACAGCTCTTGGTCGCAAGACCTATTTTGCAAAGCCATACGTGAGTATCGCAATGTAAAATATCCAAAAGAGCACACCGAGGATAAAAGACCGAATCCTCATTGTTGCTGATTTCATCAGCGACTCTGGTCCAATCGGACTGGTGATAAATTAAATGGGAAATTGTTCTTTCTGTCCCTCACTTGCCAAAACAAGTGAGGGACTCCTACCAGAGTATTCATCTACCATATTTTTGGTTGAATGTTGTGGTGGGAGTAATCCCAGAAGTTAAGTCCAAAATTCAGATTTAAGGGAGATAGGAAATGAAAAACCTTTTCGTAGTTCTTTCCATAATCGCAGTACTGCTTTCCTTCATGGGATGCGGTGCTGCAAATGCCAACAATCCGCCGTGCGACCTGTCAGCTCTCAAGATCAAGTCAATTGTTCTTGAGGGCGACAAGGGTGACCTGGTTGGGACAGCAATGAGCAGAGAGTTGTTTGCTAACGGAGCAAAATGGACAACTGATTCCCCCGGCGTAGAGATCGTCGGGAAGGTCACCATAAGTTCTGTTAACAACCAAACACCGCTCTACGCTGTTGCTCAAGCCAAGCGCCAGGCATTCGCCGGCATCGCATACAGTTCGATTTTGCAGCCCACCTCGGCTGCCAATCAACTGGCTCGCAGGATTGCTCTCGACTTCTGCCGTTGTGCGACAGAAGGGGGAAGAATTCGCAAGCTCTCGCTTCACAAGAAGTGAATATGCAAAGGGTTGGAACCCCTGACAGCTGTCGACAAATATGTCCAGCGCAAAATAATTCTATGCCCGAGTTTCAACTCGGGCTTCCATCAAAATATTTTCAAAAGAGAGTGGTTTGATGGGAGTAACAATTAAATAAACAAAAAATCCGACTTTTGATCGGATTTTTTGTTTATTTTGTCATCTCTACGACTTTGGCAAATGAGTGGGGACTGACTGCAGAGATTTCGGAGAGCATTTTGCGATTAAGCAAGATATTTTTCTTTTTTAGGGCGCCAATGAATTTACTAAAAGAGAGACCGCTTTGGTGTAATGCTGAATTTAGTCTTACATTCCAAAGTCTGCGAAAATCACCCTTTTTGTCTCTACGATGAGCAAAGGCATAAGTACCAGCGTGCGAGATGGCTTCATAAGCTTGTTTTTCCTTTTTGGATCGTCCAAAGCGGTAGCCCTTAACCTGCTTTAATACATTTCTTCTTGTTTTTAGAGCATTTACTCCCTTCTTAACTCGTGACATAGCGTTTGGGTGTTAGTTTAGAATTTATAATTTTAAGCATTATTAAGATATCTGCCCCTATTTTTGTTTGTCATGGTAATCAAAACAGGACGACGCTTTTTAAGTGTCGTATTGGTGCGATTTTTGGCATTAAAGTGATTTTGGCCAATTTTTCTAGTCATCAACTTGCCATTTTTGGTCACTCTAATACGCTTTAAAAAAGATTTGTTTGATTTCATTTGACTTATATATTCTGCATAAATTTGATTATCTGTCAATCACTTAGCTCTCTCTATCATTGCCGACATACCCTTGGGGCTTTTCTTTGGCTCTTCGGCTATTTTGAAATTTTCCGAAATTAACTTGAAAAACCTCTCCATCCTTTCTTTTAAGAAGGATTCATTCATATACTTGGTCCTCCCAGGCAGAAATAAGTCTATTTTTACCCGATGACCATCCTTCAGCCATTCGGAAGCCTTTTTGGCTTTAAGGTTCAAATCATGGTCGCCAGTACCCACCTTTATCTGAAGACCCTTGACCTCTACCGCGTGGGTCTTGGATTTTATTGTCTTTTGTTTTTTGTTTTCAGAATAAAGAAACTTTCCATAATCTACAATTTTGGCAATCGGTGGAACAGCGTTTGGTGATATTTCTACCAAATCAAGCCCAAACTCAGACGCCTTGAGGAGCGCCTCTTTGATTGTAACTTCACCAAAATTTTCTCCTTGAGGACCTATCAGACGCAGATTTTCTGCTCTAATGAAATTATTTATCCTGTGTTTAATAGCCAAAAATTATAAATTATTTTTAACACCAATATCTTATCATATTTTTATATTCGTGTCATCTTCCTAAAACGGATTTTTGGCACCACGAATTTCAAAGTGGACGTGAGCACCTGTGACTTTGCCAGAGGTACCAATAAAACCAATAACATCTCCCTGTTTTACAGAATCTCCCACTGAAACAGTGTTTCTACTATTGTGAGAATAGAGTGTTTGGGTGCCATTTTTGTGTTTAATAACGATATAGTTACCATAACCACCGTTCCAACCACCACCTCTACTTATGATAACCTCTCCATCTGCAGAAGCCAATATCGGGGTGCCGACAGGGGCGGCCAAATCAACACCATTATAACCATGGATACCCTGAGTCTTTTTGCCCCCCACGATAGGTCTCATATAAAACCCTGCATATTCTTTGAGACTAGATGATGATCTCGGACCCGAAGTAATAGAGCGTGGCGATGATGCGAGCACTTCTCCGTCAGGGACTATGATGATAGAACCAACAGAAAGAGATGCTCTTTTTGATAGATTGTTATAAGCTATAATTTCTTCCGCATCACCTTTATATTTTTTGGCGATAGAGGCCAAAGTGTCTCCCTTAACTACCACGTGCTTGACTCCAGAAATAGGCAGTATTACCAAAGTATCCCCCTCTTTTAACGTGTTTGAGGAAAGGTCATTACCCCATTTTATGGTATTGACGGTCACATCAAACATTTCAGCTATTTGAGAGAGGGTGTCTCCCGCACGAACAACATAAATACTTATTTGATCACTGGTGGGTTTGCTGACTAGGGGATCTGAGACTATCCCCGAAGGACCAACGTTGGAGACCAGAGCATTATTTTCAACCGTTGGTATATTAAAATCTTGACCATTGGTAAGTGGGGTAGCCACCGCCACCAAGAGAGTCATGTTTTGAATATTTTTGTTTGTAAGTAAGTTTTCCTTACCGGAATTTCCAAAAAACATGCTGCTTAAAGCGCCCACCAGACCAGCAGATACTGATATTGGCAATAGTAAGACAACCAAGATGGCGAGCACCCTTTTGAAGGGTACGCTCCCGTTTGAGTGATTTCTTTTCCATATTTTCCTTAAAAAGTAAGGGAATTTGGAATCATCAGTCTTAGAGTTCTTTAAAATAAGCCTAGGGTTAATGATAATTTAGGATTTTCAGTAAAAAATGGCTTAGTAGAGCCATATTTCAGCACTGCTGTATATCTCAAACACGCTCAAAATTGTATCAAAATTTGACCTCAGGTCAATCAACAATGTGGATTAAAAAAATTGACTTTAAAATTCAACGATGTATAGTGGAAACGCAAGTCTAATCTAAACTTGCTATTTTGTTCGTTGAGAGGAGAAGTGATGACGGAGAAAAGAATGCATGAGATAGCCATTCTCTTAATGAGAGACCATCTTTCAAATAGAGGAATTCACCCAAGTACAAAAGACGAGACTCTGGTCCGTTTCGCTACTAGCTATAAAAGATACGCAACAGAGTGCCTTGCAAACCTTCTGCGTTGCGTATTGGAAGGCAAGAGATACAAAAACAACAACATGGATCTGACAGGAGAAATCTGTTACTCTTGGATAAAGAAAATTTATACAGAAGAAACTTGGTACCTCAATAACAATTTTCGGAGAGGTATTGGAAATAAGGCAAAACACCTAAAAATCTCCACAGTACAACTCATCCAGTTCTACCGTTTGATTCTCATCGAGATAATAAATGAAGAACTGCAACAAACAGAGGAAGAAGTTCCTTTAAGTACTGAGTAAGAAAAGATAAGGTTGATCCTTCTGTATTTTAGAGAGATCCTAAAGGGGTAATGCTAACTCCCCGATTCTGCGGAACAGGGTAAGTGGCGAACAAGAACCTCTCCTCGCTTTTCAAACAGACCCCGTGCGCGCAGGCGGGGTTTTTTCTTTTTTCATCTGCCTCGTGGCAAAATCGGGCCGAAGTCACTGTTAGGCTATTTTCATTACAGATCTTAGTATTCTAGAAGCATTCATTACTTCAATACCTATAACTTTTTTCTTTTCGTCTAACTCTACAGACACACCAGGAGCGACCTCCACAAACTCTTCTTCAATTCCGTTTTGTACGCCAAAATACAGGACATCGCTTCCTTTATCGTAATGCACCATTTTCTGTTTTTTTATAATTTTTTCCATCTCTTGGTCTTTATTCTATTAAATTTTTGCAAAAGTTTCAAGGGGTGAATAGTAATCAATATTATTTCCGATGTGTTTTCTTCATAAGCAACCATCATATCCCTTTCTCCACCATTATATAAGACTCTTTTTATAGCCACTTTATTACCTGTTGCTACATCAAAATATCTTTCTTTTGCGTTTTGATATATTTGTTTGGGAAGTAAAAATGGAATATTTCTCATTTTTATACGAAATTTTAGATGAGAAGAATAAATAATCTCTTTCATTGTATACAATATAACACCAGCGCAATTTTCTGGTAAGATAGACTGATGGATTATTTCGGAGAATTAAATGGGGCGCAAAGAGTGGCGGTAGAGACAACTGAGGGGCCACTCTTGGTGCTGGCTGGCGCCGGAGCGGGTAAGACCAAAACCGTCACCTATCGGATTTTGAATTTAGTCCAAAAAGGGGTACCCCCAGAAAACATCTTGGCGGTCACCTTCACCAACAAGGCGGCTAAGGAAATGGAGGAGAGGATTTTAAAATTACTTGGGGAAAATAAATTGGTAAATAGGCCCATTTCAATAGAGGGTAAGCCGTTTATCGCCACTTTCCACGGACTCGGCGCTTTTATTATAAAAGAAAATTTTAGAGAAGCCGGTGTTAAAAAACATTTTAGTATTTATGACAGGGAAGATTCTAAGCGGGTGGTCAAAGAGGCGCTACAGAAAAATGGCTACGACCCAAAACAATTTGAACCCAGCAAAATACTTTCTATTATTTCTCGGGAAAAGGGCAACTTCGTGGAAGCGTCCGAATATTTTGAGAGAGCTTCAAACGAGTATTTTGGGGGTATTGTGGCTAAAGTCTGGCAAGATTATGAAATAATTTTAAAAAAAGAAAACGCTTTGGATTTTGATGACCTTATTTTGGTAGCAGGAAAGCTCTTGCAAAAAGAGGAAATCAGGAAAATTTATGAAAATAAGTGGCAATATGTTCATATAGACGAATATCAAGATACCAACAAAGTGCAGTACCAAATCGCGGAAGCAATCGCAAGAAAACACCAAAATATATGCGCAGTGGGGGACGTAGACCAAAACATATACAGTTGGCGTGGAGCAAATATTAGAAATATTTTGAATTTTGAAAAGGATTATAAGGGAGCAAAGCTGGTTGTTTTGGAAGAAAATTATCGTTCCACCAAAACAATACTTGCTGTGGCAAACAAAATTATTGAAAAAAATAAATTTAGAAAAGAAAAAATTTTAATAACAAAAAATGCAGTTGGAGAAAAGGTCGGACTCTTTGAAGCCTTAACCGAAAACCATGAGGCAGAGTTCGTCGCCTTAAAAGCAAAGGAGCTACAAAAAAATGGAGTGCCTCTTTCGGAAATAGCCGTACTTTATCGCGCCAATTTTCAGTCAAGAGTTTTGGAGGAGGAGTTTTTGGCCAAAGATGTGCCTTACCAAGTATTGGGAACTAGATTTTTTGAAAGAAAAGAAATCAAAGATATTTTGGCATTTTTGAGATTTTGTTTTAACCCCGAAAGTATCTCTGATTTAAAGCGTATCATAAACGTACCACCTCGTGGTATCGGCAAAACTACTTTGCTTAAAATAGTTGAGGGCAAGGAAGAATCTCTGCCGGCGGGGATGAAAATAAAAATGTCAGTCTTTAGAGAACTTCTGCGAAGAATCAAAAATTTTGCGGTCCAGAATCCTCCTTCAAGAACTATTATGTTTATAGCCGAAGAGGTGGGGTTAAACAAAAATTTGGAAAAAACAGAGGAGGGGACGGAAAGGATAGAAAATATAAAAGAATTGGCCGCACTTGCCTCTAGATATGATAAATTAAATCCAGAAGAGGGGGTGGAAAAATTATTAGAAGACACCTCGCTCACCTCAGATCAAGACAGTGACAAAAAAGAGAAGGACGGGGTAAGACTCATGACGGTTCACGCTTCAAAAGGTCTTGAGTTTGCTTATGTTTTTGTGACTGGTCTAGAAGAAGGACTTTTCCCACATGATAGAAATAATGATGAAAACGTAAGCGAAGAAGAAGCGGAGGAAGAGCGAAGGCTTTTTTATGTAGCTGTCACCCGCGCCAAGAAAAAACTTTTTCTCTCCTATGCTCAAACTCGCACCATTTTTGGCAGTCGGGGAGTGAATATTCCTTCTGAATTTATTTTAGAAATCCCGGACGAATATTTGGAGCGTGAATTTCTAGATTATACCCCAAAACGAAAACCCCTCTTACATATAGAGTTTTAGAATATTGACAATGTTATAACAAAGTATATACTTATAATATGACTACTCAAATAATGTTTAGGCTAGAGGATAAACTTAAAAAGGCCGTGCAAAAGAAGGCTAAAGAAGAAGGTATCACCATTAGTGACTTTTTTAAATCTGCCGCTAAATCTTTTGTTGATGGGAAAATTAATGTGGGTTTGACACTTGAGGAGGAAAGTTTGGATGATTATACAGAAGAAAGCATTCGTAGTCTAAAGAGAGGACTCGCCGATTTTAAGAATGGCAGATTTTTTAGAGCCCGATGAAAATATTCTATTCACAAAAGTTCAACAAAGTATTAATTTCTCTCCCCACTGGAATAAAAAGAATTTATAAAAAACAAGAAAATCTATTTATTATAAATTGGAAGGATCCGCGACTTCACGCCAAAAAAATAATAGGTACAGTGCTCCTCTCTTTTAGAATTACTAGAAAATACAGAGTGTTGTTCAAGTTTGCCGACGAAAATTCAGCTTCATTTTTATCAATCGGCCACCGAAAGGATATCTATGATTAAACATAAAGCTAAAAAATCATTAGGGCAGAATTTTTTGAGAGATAGGGTGATTTTGAAAAAAATTGCTGATTTCGCGCAAATTGAAAAAACAGATGTAGTGGTAGAAGTGGGACCAGGAGAGGGAACACTCACTGAGATTTTGCTCACAAAAGCATCTAAAATAATAGCGATAGAAAAAGATGAAAATCTTGCTAAAAAACTTGAAAACAAATTCAGTCAAGAAATAGCAAGCAACAGATTACAGATAATAGTAGGGGATGTGCTGAAAGTGTCAAAGGGCGTCTTTGAAATGCCTCGGTCCCAAAAGACGCCCCTTGACACTTATAAGCTAGTTGGCAACATTCCGTATTACATAACCGGCACATTATTTAAAAAAGCTTTGGAGTCTGCAAATCCTCCAAAATCAATTACTTTTGTGGTGCAAAAAGAAGTGGCAGAGAGGATAATGGCCCGCGACAGAAAAACCCAGCCTTCGCATAAAGCTACGGCGGGCAAGGAAAGTATTTTGAGTATTTCAATAAAAGCTTACGGAGAGCCTAAATATGGTGGAATTATAAAAGCGGGGAGTTTCTTCCCCAAACCAAAAGTAGATTCTGCCATTATTTCTATAAGGAATATAAGTAAAGACAGATTTAAAATAACCTTTCCAACCACCCTTACATCAAAAAAGGAAAGAAACGAAGGAATTTCTGAAAAAAGATTTTTTGAAATACTAAAAGCTGGATTTGCCCACAAAAGGAAGCTTTTACTAAGCAATCTCGCTGGTGTGTCAAGGTTCAACCTTGACACATTAAGACTGGGAGAGAGTTTTGGGAAATGCGGGATTTCGGAGAAGGCGAGAGCCGAAGATTTGAGAGTGGAGGATTGGTTTAATTTGGTCAAAGAAATATTGAAAGATTAAAGAGTTGCTACCAGATATTAAATTTGGTATTGAAAATTAATTTGTGCACAAAACACAATGCTAACATCTATTGTTGGGTGATATACTTAAGTGGTGATTATGCCAAGTAAAAAAGTTTTAAGTATTTTTATATTAACGACTGCGTTGGTGGGAGCCATCATTATTGCTTTTGGTAGAGATAAGAGTAGCACTGCTATAAATTTTGCAAGCAACTTGGTGGCCGGAGAAAAATTAAACATACCAGAAAATCCAAATTGGCAAAATGAATTGGGCGAAGTGTCTCAAAATACAGAAGGGGTTCAGGCAAAAGAAGAAGTAGGGGCTGGCGGGGAAGAAACCGCCACCGACACCATATCAAAAACATTGATATCAAATTACTTAGCTCTAAAACAGAATGGCTCTTTAAATCAAGAGTCAGCTCAAAAATTGGTAGATCAAACGGCAAACTTGGCTTCCCAATTGGGAGGCGAGGTTACGTTGGAAACAAAACTCAATATTATTTCAGACGGTGGCAAACAGACGATGATTGATTATGGTGAAAATTTGGGAAATATTTTGAGAAATAACAAACCGCAAGAAGTAAAAAATGAGCTAGAAATAATAAGCAGTGCCGTGAGCTCGCGAGACCCTTCAAAAACAGAGGAATTAAATACTATCATTGCTGTTTATGAAAAGAGTGCCGAGGACCTTATTGAAATGCCTGTCCCGCAAACTTTTGTCAAAGCGCATTTGGATATGGTGAACGGCATAATAGGTATGGCAATAGCCCTAAAGGAAATGAGAACTGTCTTTAGCGACCCAATCAAAAGCTTATCATCTATGCAACTATACAAAGAAGGTCTGACTATATTTATACAAGCCAAACAAGCGACAAACGTCTTTATCATTAAAAACAATATTGTTTATAAACAAGGTAGCGGTGGTTACTACTTATTATACGGTATATAATTAATACGAAATAACAAATTTATTAACGAAAGGCTACAAAAATTAAAATTATGAATGAATTTAATAAAAAAATTATAGTCTCAATCTTGACGATTATATTTGTTTTTTCTCCAGTTTTTGCAATACCAGCCCAAGCTCAGTGGGTGATTTATGATCCCATGGATTCAGTAAAAAATTATGGACTTGACGCGTTCGCATGGACAATAGTAATTCTAATAATGGAAAGAATGACGGCTAGTACCGTCAATTGGATAAATGGCGGTTTTAAGGGTAGCCCCGCCTTTGTTACCGACCCTGAGGCCTATTTTAAAGATATTGGTGATAAGGTGGCGGGTCAATACATATTTAGTAATCCAAATCTAAACTTTCTGTGTGGGCCAATACAGGCCAAAATAAGGCTGGCTCTCACTCAAAATTATAATCAAGACAGAGTCTGGCAATGCACCCTAACTCAAGTGGGTAAAAATATGGATGATTTTATGAATAATTTTGAAAATGGCGGTTGGGACAATTTCTTTGAACTAACCCAGAGACAACAAAACAATCCGATCGGGGCATACCTACAAGCTCAAAACGAATTGAATCTTCAGATTGCCACCAGACAAGGGACCAAACAAAAAGAGCTTGACTGGGGTAATGGTTTTATGTCTTTTAATGAATGTACAAAGCATGGGGTAGCAACCACAAGAACGGTAGAAGAGGGTGGAAGATTTGAATTACAAGCAGACGGATCTAATAAATATATAGAGGGCACAAAAAAGCAGGTTACCGATCCGCCCCCATGTATTTCGGAAAAAACAAGTACTCCCGGATCGGTTATTTCAGATCAACTAAATAAACAGCTTGGACTTGGACAAGATAAACTGGTAGTAGCAGATGAAATAAATGAAATAGTAAGCGCGCTTCTTAATAAACTTGTTTCGTCAGTAGTGGGTGGCATAGGAAAAGGGTTGAGGAGCTTGAGTAAACCCGATGCAACAACCGGTAATCAAGTATTTAGTGAGCAGCTATCAACTGTGGAGACAACTGTTGATTATTTTGGTTCTTCTCAAAATACAGGCATATTGGATATACCACCGCCAGATCCATGTGCGGGAGTAGGAGTAACCCCTCTCTGCCCATTCGAAACTCAAGTTTGTAATTCAACAAGTCCGTTATACAACCCCGCAGATCCATCTTGTACTACTGTGCCATAATCCCGTCAAAGATTAAATAATTTATGAAGCCCGCAAATATTATAAATAAAAAAAACAGAAAGTTTGTTATCTCTAATTGGATAACACTTGGAATACTGACGGTTGTTTTGGTGGGGGTTTCAATCCCATCTGTTGTGTTTGGGGCAGAATGTACGCCAGCAGAATTAGCGGCTGGTGGTAGAAATCAAACATTTTCAGCAACCGGAGCATCTACAGTGGCTTGTGTAATGCCGACCCAACCAGGACAAAACAGTTCAGTGGCGGGAGTGGCTGTTGATTATTTAGTCTCGCCCCTTTTTCAAGGTATTGCAAGACTTTTGATGGGTTTTTCATCTCTTATCTTAATGTTGAGTGGACTTATATTTGATAAGGTAATCGATTTTTCTATTGTAAAAATGGCGACAAACATTGGCGACCCCAATGGAGTAGGCGGCAGTATCACCGTTGCTTGGGCAACTCTGCGAGACGTGGCCAATATATGTTTTATATTTGTACTTCTTTATGCCGCATTTAAAGCAATGTTTGAGCTAAACTTCGGAAGTATCGGCAAAACAATCAAAGATATTATTATCGTAGCTCTGCTTATAAACTTCAGTTTATTCTTTTCCAAAGTAGTTATTGATGCGTCCAATATCGTGGCTGACGGTTTTTACAAGTCAATAGCAAGTAATACGGCCACACTAGATGCCTCTGGAAACCGAGTTGAGGGGAAATTTTCAGGAATTTCGGCAGGTTATATGAATATGCTTGGAATGCAAACATTTTATAGTGCCAATGTTTTGGATAATCCAAATTTAAAAGATCCTGTTCAAATTTTGATCATCGGCATTATGACTTCGGTGTTTATGCTAATCGCCGCTGTTATATTTTTGATAGCCGGCATAATGTTTGCTGCCCGCTTTATTATACTTATTTTCTTAATGATACTTTCTCCTCTAGCGGCAATCGCGTTTATCTTCCCCAGCCCCGGGATAAAAAAACACTTTGACGAATGGTGGAATGCCTTGGTGGCCCAATCATTTTTTGCCCCTCTCTATTTTGCCTTAACTTGGGTTGTTTTTAAACTTGGCACTTCTCTTGTCAAGATAAATCCAGCAACAGGACCGTGGACAGAACTAACAACCAATCCTCAAAGCGCCATGGCCCTAATAGTTAACTACGTCTTAATCATCGGCTTTTCCATAGCCGCACTTGTCTTTGCCAAAAAAATGGCAAGCTCAACGTATGGGTTTAAAGAAATTTCCGGTGGCATCGGCACCGTAGCTATTGGTGGAGCCGCTTTAGCGGGGAGAACTGTTATTGGTAGAGGATCTAGTTTGATATCCGAAACTCAAAGAGAGAAGTGGTCAAAATCGGCGACTGGCAGAGCTGGACTTTGGTTGGCTAACAAAGGAGGTAAAGCCAGTTATGATGCGCGCGGTTTGGCTGATACAAAATTAGGTAAAACTATTGGTGCCAGTGATGTAATGGGTATAGCCGGTAAAGCTGGGGGAGTAGGAGGATTTGTTAAGGCAGTAGAGGATAAGGCCAAAGAAAAAGCCAAGTATGCAAAAGGGGTTTATGGGCAGACCGATACAGAAAAAGAAGCATTTGAAAAAGCAAAGAAAGATGAGGAAGCAGAAATTAGAGCGGGGAGGGCAACAGTTGCAAATCAGACAAAATCAGAAGCAGATAGAGCCGAAAATGAGAGAAGGAGAGATTTGAACGACAAACTGAAACCGTACACAGAAAATCAAGAGAATATAAAGAGAGAGAAACAAGAAAAAGAAAGGGAGCTAGATGTTGTAAGAAGAAGTGGTGATGTGGCCAGAACAGAAATGGTGAGAAAAGAGCTTGATTCCATAAATACAAGATTATCAAATGAAATAAAATTGAAAGAAGAAGCCAAAAAAGAAATTGAGGAAAATGATGAGATTTATAAAAAGTTGGCAGAAGTTGCTAATGACAAAAAGGATGTGGCAAAAGAAGCAGAAAAGAGAAAGAATAAAAAGGAAATAGATGATGAGGAATATTCAGAAAGCACGCAGAAAATGAAGAAAGCTGGTGAAGAAAGACAAAAAGCTTATGCAGAAAAAACAAGAAGTGGTAGTCCAGTATCAACTTCATCTGGGGCTATTGTTGGTGGTGTTCTGGGTGGACTAGCCGGTCCAATTGGCTCCGTTATAGGAGCTGGTATTGGTGCCGGTATTGGAAAATATGCTGGAGGGAAAATGCCAGAGAAATTTAATTGGGCGGGTAATAAGGCTGCCGCAAGAGAGATAATGAAACAGGCTAAAGGAAAATCACCTAACGAAAAAGCGGCTGATTTATTAAAAGAGATGAAAGAAGCAGAAGACAAGGCAAAGGGCGGAGGTGGTGGAACACCTACGCCCCCTCCACCTCCTCCCCCACCCACCACCACCTAGCCCATAAATTATGGATTACAAAGAAACAATAAAAGAAAGGCTGAACATTTTATCTCCTCAATTGAGAGCTTTTATATTGGATGAAAATTGGAGAAAAGATACAGAAAAAATTGGCAAACAATTCAATTTTGATGAAGAAAAGTATGCTTCCTTTGAAAATGAAGTTTTTCTTGTTCTTTTGTGTTTTGAACCCAAAAATGATTTTGCGGAAAATATAAAAAGGGAGTTGGAAATAGATTCTAATATGGCGGGGTGGGTCGCTGAAGATGCGGAGAAAAACATTTTTAACAAAGTGACAAATGAAATAAATTTAATGTGGCAAAACGAAGAGAAAGCAGAAAAGTCGCCACAAAACAATGTGGGGACAAGCTTTGAAAAGATAATATTAAATCAAGCCAAGGCGATGAGGGTTGCAGAAGTGCCTAGTAATTTACCAACTGATGAACAACAAGGGAGGGAACTGCCAAAAATAATTCACAATTACATTGCTAGCGACGATCCATACAGAGAACCGCTTCAATAATTAACCTAATTTCTAATTGACCTAATTAACCTAAACAATGAACGAAACCCGAACTTCAATAAAAACAAAGGGTTGCAAACTTTTTTTGAGATTTAGTTATTTATTATTGGACATTTTTTAGAATAATTAGAGGAATTAGAATAATTAGAAATTTAACACTATGCGTTTTCAAATTCCACAATTTATAGATGTTGAAGATAAAATATTTGGGCCATTTACCCTAAAGCAGTTTATCTATTTGGCTGGAGGAACATCGGTTGCGGTAGTCTCGGTTATGTTTTTGGGTAAATTTTTTGGACTTTTGGTTGCTTCGCCTGTTGTTATTTTGGCCTTGGCTTTAGCTTTTTATAAGATAAACAACCGCCCTTTTGTACACGTCTTAGAATCGGCTTTCAAATATTTTACCAAAGATAAGTTATACATCTGGCACAAAAAAGAACCCGAGGAAGAGTACGCCAAAGAAAGATCTGCCAATGGTAAGTACACTTCGCTCATAGTGCCCAATTTATCTGGAAACAAGCTTAAAGATATGAATTGGGAATTGGATGTGAGGAAGAAAGAGGACGAACGTAATAAATTAACCTAATTGTCCTAATTATTCTAATTTCTAAAAAAATCCAAATGACCAAAGATAGGAAGTATGACTTGGAAGAGCGGGCAGCAAAATTTGGAGAAAAAATATTAACATTTTGTAAAAAGATTCCCAAAGATGAGATTACCAAACCACTCATAAATCAGTTGGTAAAATGTGGCACAAGTGTTGGGGCAAATTATTGTGAAGCAGATGATGCAGAAAGTGGCAAGGATTTTAAACACAAAATTGGAATATGCAAGAAAGAATCCAGAGAATCAAAACACTTCCTAAGAATGTTTGCTGTTGTAATTCCAGAACATAGAGACGAAGTTGCGAAGTTGTGGTTAGAAGCAAAAGAGATTAATCTGATTTTCAATAGTATCTATAATAAGGTAAAATGATTGGGTAGTTGGAGATTGGTTATTTTTTAGGTTAATTAGGTCAATTAGAATAATTAGAAATTATATTGTTATGCCAAAGAATGCAACCCAAGAGTTTGTGCCTATAGATGACGTGAGAGACGGTATTGTTATTTTAAAAGATGGCGGTATGCGGGGGATCCTCATGGCGTCGAGTATAAACTTTGCTTTAAAATCAAACGACGAGAGACAGGCCATACTTTTGCAATTTCAAGATTTTTTAAATTCTTTAGACTTCTCCATCCAGATTTTAATTCAGTCCAGAAGGCTTGATATCAGGCCGTATATCGCCCTTTTGGAAGGTCGGTATAAAGAGCAAACCAATGATCTGATGAAAATTCAGATAGAACAATATATGGCCTTTATAAAAAGCTTCACCGAAGGGACAAACATTATGACTAAAAACTTTTTTATAGTAATCCCATATGATGCGGCCATCATATCTTCCAAAGGTGGCTTTTTGTCAGGTTTCAGCAGGAAAGAGCAGAGTAAAGAAGTAAAAGAAGAAGATTTTGAAGAGAAGAAAAATCAATTAGAGCAAAGGATGTCGGTAGTAGAACAGGGACTCTCGCGTTGCGGAGTCAGGGTTGCCAAACTTGGCACCGACGAGACCATTGAGTTATTTTATAAAATATTTAATCCGGGAGAATCAGAGAAGCCCATTAAAATTAATTAAAATATGTTTGGATTTTTTAAGAAAAAAGAAAAAAATGATTTTGTGACCACTTCTATCTTGCCGAGGTCCATCACCGAAAGCTCCGAATTAGAGCTCCGAGATATTTTGGCACCCAGCGCCCTTAAGGTAAACACCAAAGAGCTCAATCTGGGAGAAAAGGTGGTTAGAAGCTTTTTTGTCATATCTTATCCAAGGTTTCTTTCGGAAGATTGGTTCTCGCCAGTTATAAATATGGACAAAATGTTTGATATCTCCATATTCATTCACCCCTTAGAGACAGCAAAAATTTTGAGAAGTTTTCAAAAAAAGGTGGCCGAAGTTCAAAGCCAAATCAGAATGAGAGAAGAGAAGGGGTTGGTGAGAGACCCCATGCTTGACACCGCGTATGGAGACCTGGAAAATCTGCGCGACCAGTTGATGCAGGCCCAAGAAAAGATGTTTGAAATGGGTCTTTATATTTCAATCTATGCGGGCAATAGCGAAGATTTAGATAAGGCTGAATCTGAAATAAAATCAATTTTGGAATCAAAACTTATCTATGTTAAGCCCGCCCTTTTCCAACAAGAACAAGGCTTTAGAAGCATTTTGCCAACCGCCAAAGACGAGCTCTCGGTTCACTCAAAAATAAATTCTTCGCCACTTTCTTCTCTTTTTCCATTCATCTCTTTTGACCTCACTTCTGATAAGGGGATTTTGTACGGTATCAACAGGCACAACTCATCACTTGTCCTTTTTGACAGATTTTCTTTGGAAAATTATAACTCCGTCACTTTTGCCAAAGCGGGGGCAGGCAAATCTTTTGCTATAAAGCTTGAGATACTGCGCACCCTAATGTTTGACGCCGAAGTGATTGTGATTGATCCAGAAAACGAATACGAGTATATGGCCGAGGCGGTCGGTGGTAGATATTTTAATATTTCTTTAAATTCCGATCACCACATAAACCCTTTTGAGCTCCCGATCCCAGCCGAAGATGAGTCCACGGCGAGCGTCTTGCGAAGCCAAATTATAAACCTGGTAGGTCTCTTCCGTATAATGATGGGAGGCCTTTCTGCCGAAGAAGATGCTTTGATTGACCGCGCCATCACCGAAACTTACGCCCTAAAAGACATTACTATTGATTCTGATTTTAAAAACGTAGAACCACCGCTTCTCTCTGATTTTGAAATGGTACTCTCCGGTATGGAAGGAGGGGAGTCTTTGGCTCAGAGACTCTCAAAATACACCAAGGGTACTTGGTCAAACTTTATAAACAGACCTTCAAACATTGATATCAACAAAAAATTTATAGTTTTTTCAATTAGAGATATGGAGGATGAGTTGAAGCCGGTGGCGATGTATATCGTCACCCATTATATTTGGAACGCCATCAGAAGAGAACTGAAGAAAAGGCTTTTGGTAATTGACGAAGCTTGGTGGATGATGAAATCCGAAGACACCGCATCCTTCCTTCTTTCTTTGGCAAAAAGAGGCAGGAAATACTATTTGGGGTTAGCGACCATCACCCAAGATGTGGACGACTTTTTGAAATCTCCTTATGGCACACCTATTATCTCAAACTCTTCCATTCAAATTTTGCTAAAGCAGTCGCCAACGGTGATAGACAAACTACAACAAGTCTTTAACTTAACCGACGAAGAAAAGTATTTACTTTTGGAATCAGGGGTGGGGGAAGGTATATTTTTTGCCGGACTTAAACACGTTGCTATAAAAATAATCGGCTCTTATACTGAAGAGCAGATCATCACCACTGACCCATCCCAGATTTTGGCCATGAAAAAACAGAAAAAAGATTTGGAAGGAAAATAAAATATGGACGAAAATTCTGCACAACAAAATCAGACCGTTTTAAGAAGGCCGGTAAGACCAATACCTCAAGAAGTGGCACCGAGAAAAATGAGAATAAAAATATGGATGGGGTGGGCGCTTATTATTTCAGCCATTTGTGTTGATTTGGTAGAACTTTTGGGTGGTTATATAAGTTTTGAAATAATAGCCACCATTGTCGGTTGGGTTGCCTCATTTGTATTTTGGGTTTGGTTTTTAATCCTTGGGGTACCTTATTCTTCAAACACGAAAAAGTTTGTTATGGCCATCATAATGAATTTGTTAGAGATTATCCCAGGACTTGACGCTATCCCAGTTTGGTTCCTTTGGACGCTTGGGATGGTTACCATTGTGGGAATGGTTAGAATGGAAGATAAGGGGGAGAAACCAAGCATAATTGGCGGATTCCTTGAAGGTTTCGCACTCGCAGAAACGCTCAATCCGGTAGCATTGCCAATAGCCATAGGAACAACGGGGTTGAATAGAGCAAGAAGATTTGTAAAGAGGAAGGCCGGTGTGGGACAAGCTAATTGGGTTAAACAGGACGAAGAGACGGACAACGCAGATACCGCGATGGGTAGCATAGATGGGTAGCATAGACCGAATTCAGCAAATTAAAAACAAGTATCAAAGCAAAATAAGCCCGTTCGAAAAAAGTCTGGGAGTAATGTTTTGGATTTAAAAAAGAATATTAATGTGGGGGTAGGGAAGTAGAAACCAATTTCATAATTTCATCTTTTACTTTTTCAGGATGAGGAATTTGGTGAAATTTGAACTTTTCTTCTGTACCAGCAGTTTGCACTTGTAGATCGCCAAAATGCAAAATAGTTTGAACAAAGCCCCTTGTTTCTACCGAAATATCTTGGATCCGAGTCAAATGTAGTTCAGAAATCGTCCGATTAAAGAATCCGTGTTGAGCGCTATCAATAATCCGCCTGTTAGTAACGATCCAAACATCTAAAGTATACATAGTAAGAGCGTAGAAAATGCCAGACCAAATCAAAAGATACCAAATACTAGAAACAAAAAAGAAGCTGGCCAAAAGATCGTTTGAATATAGAAAGGAAGAAAAGGATAGTCCTACGGCTATCGGTATCAAAGCAAGGAACAGGAAGACCACTAAGCGTGTAAGGATAAAAAACGGGTGGCGACGTATGAGCAGGAGAGTCTTTTCATCTTTTTCTTCACCCGCAAAAGAATTGTCTGAATCTATAAAAATTGAAAAGAATGATTTCATTGTGTATTTGTAATATTAAAAAGGCTACTGCTTATTTTTTCAAACTGGTTTTTTAAAGTTGTCAGATCAATACTTACAAAGAATACAGCGCTCACAAAAAACAAACAAACGGATCCCAAGAGAAATACTACCGCAAATTTTTTGGGCTCTGTGCCTACACCAAAACGAGTTAAGTGGTATAAAATAATAAAATTAAATAGCCAATAGGCAAGGGTGGAGACCAGTAGGAGGGCGACAAAAATAAACTTAGCGGAAACAAAATCCATATATTCACAGTATACAATATTATAAACATCTAGTGAACAATAAATAAAGAAGGTGGTATAATGTGGAAAATGTTAGATAAATTTATAAAACTTTTAATACTAGTTGGAGTAGGGATGATATTTTTACCAAGTCCGACTTGGGCCCAAGTAAATATAAATATTCCTTTTGCTTTATCTAATGAACTTGGCGTTGAGATTATTCCAAACTATCCGGAGCCAAATACTGTGGTTTTTATAAATCTCACTTTATACACAGATGACTTGAATTCGGCAGATATCAACTGGTACAAAGACGGTAAATCTGTTTTGAGTGGCAAAGGAGAAACAAAATATTCTTTTAGGATGGGTGGTGTGGGGGAAGAGACAACGATAGAAATAAAAATCAAACTTTTGAGCGGGGCCTCTTTTTCAAAATCTTTTACCTTAAATCCAGCCAGTGTAAACCTTGTTTGGGAAGCCAATTCTTTCGTACCACCATTTTATAAAGGTAAGGCCTTGCATCCAAGACAAGGAGGCTTGAAGGTTGTCGCCATGCCAGAATTTGTCAAAGGGGGCAAAAGGGTTCTCCCTCAAAATTTGATCTACCAATGGTCAAACGGGATAAATGTCTATCAGGATCAGTCTGGTTATGGCAAAAGTGTGATTATTTTAAATGGGTCTCTCCTTGGTAGGGTAGAGAATATAGAAGTTTTGATAACCGATCCGGTAAACAATTTGGTAGCTCAGGGTTTTATTGATATCTCGCCTACAGATCCAGAGATAGTTTTTTATGAAAATAGCCCATATTATGGACACTTGTTTGACCTAGCCATAGAAAATCCCTTCACTTTAAAGTCGGAAGAGGTTCAAATTTTAGTAGCTCCATATTACTTCAGTAAAGACGGAGGAAGCTCGCTTATATACAAGTGGCGACTCAATGGCCAAACGATTCCAGATTTGTCAGGCTCTCGAACTGCTGTTTTTAGAAAACCGGAGGATGAAAAAGGGCAGTCCGTTGTTTCTTTACAAATAGAAAACACAAGCAGAGTTTTACAGCAAGCGGATGGAAGTTTAATAATGAATTTTAGTGATTAAAAAATGAAAATATTTAAAATTAAAAGAATATTTTTGGAAGTAGCAGTATTTACCATACTACTAATACTTATATTGCCTACAATACAGGCCGTAGCAGCAGAGGGTGATTATACTGTTTTGGCGCCACTACCCGGAACAACAAAAGGGGTCTGCAATCCTGATGCAACACCACCCGATCCAAATTGCGAAACAACATTAGCAAAATACCTGCCCGGAGTATTTAAACTAGCCATTGGTCTTTCGGCTGTCTTTGCAGTACTAATGATTGTAATTGGGGGCTTTCAATATATGTCTACTGACGCCATCCAAAAGAAAAGTGATGGTAAAGAGAGGATAAAAAACGCCGTTTTTGGTTTGGTGTTGGTTATAGGCGCTTGGCTTATTCTAAACGAAATCAATCCAAACCTTCTAAACCTTAACTTAAATATAGAAAAGGTCACCACAATTGCCCCAAAAGGTATATTAGGAGGAGAACTCTCGGCCGGAACAGGGGGGATATTTCCGGGATATACACTCACTCAAGCCCAAGTAGATACAAATACAGCAATGAGGAATGACTTGAAAAATAATTATGGCATAGATGTTAATGCTGGCCCATGCACAACTGGAGGAACCAGTGGTTGCACCAATCTTGTTGGTATGACGGCAACAACTTTTAAGGGCGTTACTGACTTAAAAAGTGTTTGTGGTTGCAACATAACAATATCTGGTGGCACAGAGGGCGGTCACGCATCACATGGCCCCAACATGCCACCCATAGATTTGCGGTTTGATACCAATCTAGATAAATATATATTGGATAACCAGGTGTCAGGAGTAGCACCACAAACAATACCGGGAGTCGGAATTGTTTATACAAGCAAAGTGGGCAATAGAAACGCTACTTTCTTAAAAGAATATGATCATTGGCACGTTGTATTTGAATAAAACAAAATGAGTAAAAAAATATTATTGATAATAGGAATATTGGTACTGGTGGGGATAGCGGCATTTTTGATTTTAACTTCAAAGCCACAGGCAGAAGAGGGGGGTCGAGTAGGATTTTCAATTAGAGATTTTCTGCCATTTGGCAAAAGTGTTGATACAGACACAGACACCGAAACAAATACCGAAGAGGGTTCCTCAGATGAAGAGGTGGATGTTCCAACAAATACACCAATACCAAAACTCAGAAAAATATCAAGTGAACCGGTGGCAGGTAGTGTTATTTTCAATGTTGGCACCACCAGTATAGTCAGATTTGTAGAAAAGGGGACTGGCAATGTTTACGAAGTTAAATCTGACTCGCTGAAAATCGACAGACTTTCCAACACTACTATTCCAAAAATAATCAGGGCTTTTTGGTTACCAAATGGATCTGGATTTTTGGCTCAGACACTTTTGGCCGAGAGTGAGATTATAGAAACCAGTTTAGTAAAATTAAATAAAAACAAAGAAAGCCTTGCTTCCGAAAACTTGACACCATTTGGTACAACAATAGGAAAACTGCCTACGGGTATCAAAGAAATCACCATAAAACCCGACGGTACTAAGATTTTTTACTACACCACCACAGGATCATCAAACTGGTTTGTGTCTAACCCAGACGGCACAGCTACAACAGTAGTTATGGCCCACCCACTCACAGAATGGCTTCCAAAATGGGTCTCTGGCAACACTATAATATTGCAGACCAAAGGAAGCTCGGAAGCCATAAGTTATGCTTATTCTTTTGATGTTTCAAACAAAACATTAAAGAATGTGGGGGTAGGATTTACCGGTCTTTCTATAAACCCAAACCTTAGCGGGTCTTTGAGTGTTATTTCAAGTGGTGGCGCCACCCCCCAATTATTTGTTGTGGAAAACAAAAGCACCGCTTTAAAAACCCTGGGTGTAAACAGTCTAGCCGAAAAATGCGTCTGGCTAAAAGAAAAGAGTCCGACTATTTATTGCGCCGTACCAAACCAAATACCTGGTGGTAATTACCCAGATGTTTGGTATAAAGGGTTGGTTTCCACCGAAGATTACGTAATAAAAATAGATATTGATAACAATATTACTTATACTGTTGGTGATTTTTCTTTACTAACTGATCAAAAAATTGATGCGACAGATTTAATCCTCTCTCCCGACGAAACTCATCTCGTTTTCCGTAATAAAATTGATGGTTTTTTGTGGATGCTTAGACTAGAGGAATAAAAAAGCCAAAGGCGACCTTTTTGGAAATTTTCTTCAAAGGTCGCCTTTGGCTTTTTTATACTATTTTAACCATCTGCCTTCTCACATACACATCTTGAGCAATACCGACGAAGTTGCTGACAAACCAATATAGAGCAACGATGGCTGAAATTTTCCAAGAAATAAAAAATACAATAACCGGCATTGTGTACTTCATTTGTTTAGCCATTATTGCCCCGAAGTCTTGATTGGATTTGCCCGCCTTCGCTGAAGCTACGGTGGGCGAAGCCAAATGCATCTGCCAAAAACTGGTAACGGCCGCAAGAAGTGCCAGAACAATACTTTTTTGAGATACATCCCAAAGACCCAAGAAATGCATAGAAACCGAGGCCGGCACCTTTATAAAGGAGTAGAGGAGGGAAGTGTCAATACTAGGTAAGCCTGATTTGAAAAATATATAGTAAAGAGAAAATATAATAGGAATTTGGATAATAACGGTTAAAATACTAGAAAATGGGTTGATATTGTTGGTTTTGTAAAATTCCATTATTTTAACAGCTTGTTCTTGTTTATCTTTGTATTTTTCTTTTATTGACGAAAGTTCTCCCTCCTTTTCTTTCATTTTGGCCTGAGCGATGGTTGATTTTTTGGCAAGAGGATAGAGAATTACTTTTACCAGTATAGTTAGGATAACTGTGGCCAAACCGGCATCAATCCAACTTATGTTTAAAATAAGCACTAAAATATTGTAAAGTGGTATGTAAACTATTGTTTTAAAGAAGGCTATCATTTAATATTGATTCAAGATTTTTAATAATTTCCTCGTCGTCTTTTGGTATCATTTTGAAAGAAAAGACCGCTAGTGTGTTTGGTTTTATTTTTGAAATATATTTTTTTAATAAACGATACCCGGCGCGCCGTAGCCTATTTCGCACTACTGCACTTTTTGATATTTTCTTTGAAACAGAGAAACAAAAACGGCTTTGGGAGTCTCCTTTCAAAACAAATCTTAATAAAAAAAGACTGTTTCCGAACACTTTAGCCCCACTCGACAACAATGGGAACATTCTCCTTGGAATTCTTCTGTTTTTAGGAAACATTATTAGACTGCTATTTTCTTACGACCCTTCTGGCGACGCCTTTTAAGCACTTTCAAGCCATTTGAGCTTTTGCTGCGTTTCAAAAAACCGTGGGCTTTGGCTCTTTTCCTTTTTTTGGGTTGATACGTAATTGACATCTCGTTAGAAGTTAGCTCTTAAAAATTGTTAACCAGTTATTAACAGATTATAAACAAATTCCAGAACAAATACAAGTTCCTTAAATATAAATTGAATATATAATGGTTTGCATGGATACTAAAGAACTCTGGAACAATGTTTTGTTGGAGATAGAAATATCTGTCTCCAAAGCAAATTTTGCGACATGGTTTAAGGAAACTAAGATATCTGGCTTTGAAAATGGAATAATTTATTTAAGCGTGCCCAACACCTTTGTCCAAGAGTGGCTTATGAAGAAATTTCATAATCTTGTCTTAAAACTTTTAAGACAATCCTCCGAATCAATCCACACCCTTGAGTATGTCATCAAAGAGGAGAGTAAGGCTAAAAACCAATACATACCAACAAAAACCTCCTCCCCAACAAAAGAGTTGCCTCTGTCTGAATACTACATAAACAAAGATGATAATCTAAACCCGAGATATACTTTTGAATCGTTTGTTGTTGGTCCGTTTAACGAGCTAGCATACGCCGCAGCTCAAGCGGTAATAAAAAATCTTGGGATAACCTACAACCCATATTTTATTTTTGGAAATACCGGCCACGGCAAAACACATTTAATCCAAGCAATGGGCAACGCCGTAAAAGCAATAGACCCATCAAAAAAGATTTACTACTTCACTTCCGAAAAATTCTTTAACGACTACGTATCTTCCGTTCAGGCAAACAAAGTAAACCAATTTAAAGAAAAGTATAGGAAATATGACATGCTAATAATGGATGATATCCAATTCCTTTCAGGTAAAGAAAAAACTCAAGAAGAGTTGTTCCATATCTTCAACTCTATGAAAGACGAAAATAAGCATATTGTTTTCTCTTGCGATAAACACCCAAATTTTGTGACTGGTCTTGAGGATCGTTTAAAGTCCAGGTTTGCCGCTGGCATGGTTATTGATATCCCAGCCCCAGATCATGAGTCAAGACTAGCTATTATAAAATCCAAATGTTCCAGTATAAACCTTTTTATAGACGAGGTTGTTATGGATTATTTGGCTGATTCTATAAAGGGTAACATTAGGGACTTGGAGGGTGTTATAAATTTAATTGTCTGCCAAACAGAAACCAAAAATAAAATTTTAACCTTAAATGAGGTTAAGGATTTGGTAAAAAATAGTATCAAACAAAAGAAGTTAATGTCATATAAGGAGGTTGTTAAAATAATTTCTGATTTTTATAAAATAGAAGAAGAAACTATTTATGAAAAAACAAGAAAAAAGGAGGTAATTAAACCAAGACAAATAATAATGTATATTTTGAGAGAAGATTTTAGTATTTCTTATCCTTCTATTGGGGAAAAGTTGGGTGGTCGAGATCACACTACTGTTATCCATTCTTATGAAAAGATAAAAAATGAAATCAGAAGTGATACTTTATTGTTAAAAGAAATACAAGAAATACGTTCTATTATAGGTTAATTATGTGTTTATAAGATGTTTATAATATGTGTAGTAGTTGTTTTTAAAAAATAAAGATTTAAAAAAATAAATCAGTAACAATCAAATTATAAACATAATTTTTAAATTTAAAAATCAATAGTATGTTAAAAAATAAAGATTTAAAAATTCATCCACATATCCACAGATATATAGGAGTTAAAAAATAATAATTTAATAAGAAAACTAAAATGAAAATAGAGTGTGATAAATCAAAAATAGAAGTTGTTATCCAAAAAACATCCAAATTAGCTAACAAACACTTAACATTACCAGTTCTTTCTTGTGTTTATTTTGATGTTTTAAGTGATAATAAATTAATAGTAAAATCTACAAATTTAGATATTGGTGTAGAAATAGAAACAAAAATTAAAACAATAGAAAAAGGGTGTTTAGCTGTTCCAGCAAACATTTTATTAGGTGTATTATCTTCAATTAAAGATGAAAGATTAACTTTTGAAACCAAAGATAATAATCTTAAAATATCATCAAATAAAAATTCAGTAGTTATTAAATGTTTACCATACGAAGATTTCCCAAGTATTCCAAAACTTGTGCCAAACTCATCAATAAATGAGGACGAAAAGCTAATAAAAATAAATTGTCATGATCTTATTTCTGGATTTAAATCTGTTTGGTACAGCGCCTCAAACTCAAGCATTAAACCAGAACTATCAAGTGTATATGTGTTTAAAGAAGATGGTGGTTTGGTTTTTGTTTCCACTGACTCATTTCGTTTGGCAGAGAAAAAAGTTAACATCAAAAATATTGTTGATTTTCCTCAAACCCTCATCCCTTATAAAAATGTTTCAGAAATTATAAAACTATTTGATGATTTTAATGGAGATATAAGTATTATTTTTGATAGAAACCAAGCGGCTTTTATTGCTCCAGATATGTATGTGGTCTCAAGGCTTATAGATGGGTCTTTTCCAGATTACAAACAAATAATACCAAAAACGTTTGGTACTACTATAACAATTTTAAAAAATGACCTTATAAATTCAATAAAAACATCAAATATTTTTTCAGACTCTTTAAACCAAGTTAAATTAAAAGTGGATATTAAAAATAAACTATTAAATATAGAGTCAAAAAACAATGATATAGGTGAATCTAAAGAGTCTATAAATGCTCTAGTTTCTGGGGACGATATTGAATTAAATTTTAACAGTAAATACATAATAGATTGCATACAATCCATTCCTTCTGACAGTTTAGTCCTAAATTTTGGTGGCATGGGCAAACCATTAGCCATTAGTGGTGCGACAGACAAAAGCTTTCTTTATATTGTGATGCCAATGAATAGATAAAGATCTTATAATATGTACAACATATCAGGGTTTCTTCATAAATTTTTAAATCTTGAAAGGGATAATAATACAAAATTGTCTGTAATTTTAGAGACAATAAAAAAAGAAACAGATATAGAACTTTCCAAAGAAATGTTAGAAATAAAAGGAGACAATTTAAAAATAAATTGCAACCCCGTCTTCAGAAACGAAATTTTTATGCACCAATCTCAAATTGAAAACTCGCTAAAATCTTCAAAAATCTTTTTGAAGATTATCTAACCTCACCCCGATCCCTTTCGGGATCTGCCCCTCTCCTAGAAGCAGGAGAGGGGAGAAATAAAGAAAAAACTTAATTACCCAATTAAGTTGACATAACCCATCTTAATTAACAAAATAACTTTTAATTTTATCTAAAACCTTTTCTATATCTTTGTCTACTTCGTTATTGTGTATTCTAAGCACTCTATATCCAAGTTCTGTAAAATATTTATCTCTAACCATATCATATTCTTGAGCCTCTTTTGAATTATGAATTTCTCCATCCACTTCAATAATAAGATTGTGCTTCTGACAATAAAAATCAGCGATATATCCACCAACACTATGTTGTCTTTTAAACTTGACCCCCGATTTACTATTTCTTAATTCAAACCACAGATCTTGTTCCGATCTAGTAGAATTTTTTCTTAATTCTTTTCTTCTGTCACGAAGACTTTGATTATTATGTATCCATTTCATTTTTTATCTTTTTTCTTCCCCCTCTCCTGCTTCTAGGAGAGGGGCAATCCGACGCAAGTCGGATGGGGTGAGGTTTGTAGCGGTAAAAATTTAATCTAATGTAAACGGTAAATCGTTAGAAAGGCCATGATCTTGTGCCCAGATGCGGACGCCGTATTCCCAGCGTTCAAATTGAGGGTCTACAGATGGATTTTCTGGGTAAGATCCATTAGGGTCGTCTTTGTTTACCCAATTTAAGATAGAGTGGACACCCCCCGAAACAGTCGACACTCCAGATGTTGAAGTGGCCAAGATGCCCCCTTGCCAAATACCTTGTAAAACTGGCTTTGTTTTAGATTTATCTCCAACTAAAGGTTCCTCAAATTGTTCGTCTGGTATCTTGGCCAAAGCTTGATCCATAAAAGCTCTCCAAACCGGAGCTACAATAAAACCAGCCACTTTTTTCTCCATTGGGGTGTTGTCGTTATTGCCAGCCCAACTACCCACCGCTATATTTGGAGTATAACCCATTATCCAAGCATCTTTGTAGTTGTTGGTGGTACCCGTTTTTACAGCCACATCTCTGTTTGAAAAATACAAAGCTGAAGTTTGACCAAATGACGGTGCTCGAGCTTCGTTGTCAGAAAGAATGCTTGATATTTTTAAAGCAATTTCTTTATCTAAGACCTGAATTGGTTTGGGATCATGCTTTTCTAAAATTTCTCCGTTTTTATTTTTTATTTCAATAACGGGGGTAATATTTGTTTTTATACCGTTATTTGCAAAAACTCCGTAGCCTGCTGTTAGTTCAAGTGGAGTGACCTCGCCACCCCCCAAAACCAAAGTGAGTCCATAATCTCCCTTATTACTCAAAGATTCTATACCCATATCTCTTGCCAATCGTATAGATTCACTTAGGCCGGCTAAATATAAAACTTTTACCGAAGGTACGTTGATAGATTGAGCCAAAGCATTTCTTAGTGTAATTGGTCCCCTAAAAACATTGTCATAGTTGTCTGGTGCATAACACCCGTTGTCCATTGTTAAATTGTTTGGGGCACACATAGTTGAAAATTGAGTCTTTAAATCAAAGACAACCGTTTCTGGGCTGAAGCCTTTATAAAAGGCTTCAGCGTAAACAAAAGGTTTGATGGTAGATCCGGGCTGTCTTTTAGCCAAACTTACATTAAAAGCCCCATCAATTTCTTTATCAAAATAATTCCTTGACCCAACCATGGTCAGTATTTCTCCGGTTTTTGGGTCTGTGGCTACAATAGAAATGTTTTCTGCGTTAAACTTCTTCTTATTTTCTAGAGCATAATCATAAGCTATCTTTTCACCAATTGATTGCAGGTCATAATTTAAAGAAGTTGTGACCCGCAAACCTCCACTGTTTATAATTTCATCACCATATTTTTTTTTAAGATATTCGATTACATAAAAAACAAAATGAGGGGCTTTGATACTAGAATCACCCTTAACTGTAAAAGAAACTTCTTCTTTTATGCCCTGATTATATTCTTCCTCTGTAATAAAGTTGTTGCGAAGCATCTCTCTTAAAACCAAATTTTTCCTCTCCTCCAGTTTTTCTTTGTTTTTACCATACGGAGAATAAAATGTCGGCGCTTTCGGTAGTGCCGCCAAATATGCCGCCTCGGCTAAACTTACATCTTTGGATTTTTTATTAAAGAAGGCTCCACTCGCTTCTTCCACTCCATAAATAACACCACCATAGGGTATTTCATTTAGATACATTGAAAGGATCTCGTCTTTAGTTGCCACCTGCTCCAATTTGATAGCGAGCACCCACTCTTTTAATTTTCTTGAAATAAGTTTTTCGGAAGTAAGTAGAGAGTTTTTAACTACTTGTTGGGTAATGGTAGAACCACCCTGAGAAAAATTTAAAGACAAGATGTTTACCAAGGTGGCTCTTATAAAAGCGGTTGGCTTAACTCCGGAGTGGCCATAAAATTCTCTATCCTCTATGGCGATAGTGGCATTCTTTATATTTCTTGATATTTCTTCGATAGATACAATGCTTCTTCTGACATTATCACCCGTGTCGTACAAAAGTACTTTTCCGGTCCGGTCGTATATTTTTGTTGATTCGATTATCCTCCTTTCTCTTATTGATTCGGACGTCGGCACCTTAAAGGAACTTATCCAAAAAATAGTTATAGCTCCCAACACCAAAAAAGCTGATAGTGACAGTGTTAGTAGTGTTTTTATAATTTGTTTGTGTTTTTTTATAAATTCCCCAATCATTCTTGTACATTATGCCAGATTATGCCAAAAAACGAAATTATGGTAATGTTTTAACATGTTTGGGCTTACTAAATCAAAAGTAATAGTTGACGAAGAAAAAGTAGATGAACTTTTAAAGAGGGGGGTAGAAAATATATTTCCCAATTTTAATTTTCTAAAAGCGAGATTAATAAAAGGAGAAAGACTCTCTTTGTATTTAGGTATCGATCCAACCGGCGAAACCCTACACTTGGGCCACGTTATTCCACTTAAAAAATTAGGAGAATTCCAAAAACTTGGTCATCAAATTATACTACTTATGGGCGATTTTACTGCTATGATTGGCGATCCTACGGATAAAACGGCAGTTCGCAAAAAACTGACCCATAATGAGATTTTAAATAATCTCAAGGAATACAAGAAGCAGGCCTCAAAGTTTATTGATTTTGGTGGGACTAATCCTGCCACAATTAAATACAATTCAGAGTGGTTTGGCAAGATGACCCTTTTTGATGTTTTAGAGTTGGCCTCACAAGCAACGGTGGAGCAAATGATGAAAAGAGAAATGTTCCGTCGCAGGGAACAAGATGAAAAATCTGTTTACATTCATGAATTAATGTACCCGCTTATGCAGGGTTATGACAGTGTGGCTATGGATGTGGATGGTGAGGTGGGCGGTAACGATCAAACCTTTAATATGCTTGTTGGAAGAGATTTGATGAAGACTTTAAAAAACAAAGAAAAATTTGTTTTGACCACCAAACTTTTAATTGATTCTAGTGGTAGCAAAATGGGTAAGACCGAAGGTAATATGGTTTCCTTAGATCAAACCCCCGAAGATATGTTTGGTAAAGTAATGAGTTGGAACGATGACCTTATAATTAGTGGTTTTGAGATGATTACCGATGTTTCTCTGGATGATATAAAAGAGATGTCAAAAAAGCTTGCTGGTGGCCTTAATCCCAAAGATATAAAAATGAAATTAGCCAAAGAAATAGTAAAGATGTACCACGGAGAAAAAGAAGCTGAAAGAGCAGGGGAAAATTTTGAGAGTACCTTTGGTAAGGGCGAATTTCCGGAAGATGCTCGGGTGATAAATGCATCGAAAGCAGAAAAAATGATAGACATTTTGGTCAACGATAAAACTATAGAATCAAAATCAGAATTTCGTCGCTTGATAGAGGCTGGCGCGGTATCGGATCAAACAAGTTTGCCGGATAAAAAAATAAGTGATTTCAATGAAGTGGTGGGGGGGGGAGAAAGAAAAATAAAAATAGGCAAGAAAACTTTTGTAATTATAAAATCAAATTAAAACTGAAATTTTTTTAAAAATAAAAAACATCGCTAGTAATGTAGCGATGTTTTTTATTTGGACCAAAGATCACTACATATCGTCATCAACATCATCCTCGTCTTCTGCTGGGATTCCTTTTGTTGCCCCCTCTTCTAACTCGTCCGCTTCCTCATCGGCGACTTCGTCTACTGGATCTATTTGTCGATCATCGTCGTCCATAGTTTTAAATTATTTTTAATTCTTAACATAACTTTAAATTTTTAATACTAAAAGCAATGCTAAGTTAATACTTTTTATCATATTGAAATTATTTTGCAATAACCCTAAGGTATATCTGTGGATAATGAAATAGCGGCACAAGTGAGGGCGGTCGCGATGGCGTCATACTCGTCGTCATGTCTTTTTTTTGGGATTATCTTTACTAGTTTTTCTACCATATTAATCACTTGTTTTTTATCACTTTTGCCGTAGCCAGTTATCGCCAATTTAATTTGATTTGGATTAAATTCTCTTAAAACAATATTAGCTCTGGCTACTTCAAACAATATCACTCCGCGCGCTTCGGCCACCTGTAAGGCCGTCTTTTTGTTCTTGCTCCAAAGTAGGGTTTCAACTGCCACACACCACGGTTTATAATATTTTATTATTTCTTTAATTTTTTCTCCTATTAAAAGCAGTCTTTTAAAATGAGGTAATTTGACATCAGTTTCAAAACATTCCGAATGGATTAACCTCTCGCACTTGTTTGTTTTTTCAATGATAGCAATACCAACTCTCCCGTATCCAGGGTCAATTCCAAGAATAATATTTTTATTCTGCATTTGTAAAAACTTCTTGGACCTCATCATTTTCTTCAAGTTCTTCTATTAAATTAGAAAGTTTTGTGCCGTCTTCTTCGGATATAGGGGTGGTGTTTTTGGGTAACCAGCCACTTCCTCCAACTTGTTTTTCAAAGGCCCATGTGGCTGATCCGGGTACCGCCAGCTCAAATCCATTTTTTGAGAGAATGTGTTTTATTTCTTGGGCAGCTCTGTTTCTATTTTCTGTCAAAGCCTCAATAATCAAAGCGGAGCCTCCGGGGCCGTAGCTTTCATAAACAATTTGTTCCATTTCTCCCCCTTCACCACCCACCCCCTTTTTGATAGCTCTCTCAATGTTGTCGCTCGGCACGTTGGCTTCCTTGGCTTTTTCTATGGCCGTCCTAAGTCCGGGAGCGTTTACATCTCCTTTAGCTTTTTTAGATTCTACACTGATAAACCTTACCAGTTTACCAAAAATTTTACTTTTTTGAGCATCTGTAACAGCTTTTTTATTTTTTATCTTTGACCATTTATTATGTCCTGACATAAGAGTAATATATCACTAATCTCAATTTTCAAACACCTATTTTAAAAAGTCCTCACCCCAATCTAGATTTTAGTATAATGTAGAAGATTACTCGCCCCCTCTCCTTGCCAAGGAGAGGGGATAAGGGGTGAGGACTTTTTATGAAATTAATCCACAACATATTAGAATTAGGAGACAGAAGAAGAGAGTTGCGTCAAAATGCTACCCCTAAAGAAAATTTATTGTGGGAAGAGTTAAGAAATAAAAAACTTGGTTTCAGGTTTAAAAGACAATATAGTATAGGTGGGTATATTTTGGATTTTTATTGTGCCAAGGGAAAATTAATCGTTGAGCTTGATGGGAAAATTCACAATACAAGAGAAGCAAAAGAATATGATGCCGTAAGAGACAAATTTTTCAAAGAGCTTGGTTATAAAATTTTAAGGATCCCAAATATCGAAGTGGATAATGATACAGAAAAGGTTTTAGATAAAATAAGGAGTCATCTGGTTTAATAGGCTTAGATAGATTGAGTTTTAAACACTTCTCGTTTGGTACTTAAAACCAGAGGAAAATAATTAATCCTTAATTACAATAATTTTTCTTGTTTTTCTTTTGGAAAATCTAACCCCAAGTGTTTATAGGCATGTTTGGTGAGGGTGCGTCCGCGAGGAGTTCTTTCCACAAACCCGATTTGTAAAAGGTAGGGTTCGTTAAATTCCTCAATGGTTGCTTCTTCTTCGGAAAGGGAAGCGGCCAAAGTGTTAAGTCCTACCGGTCCGCCGGCAAATTTTTTGGCTATGGTTAACAGAAGTGATCGGTCGGAGGCATTTAGTCCAGCAGTATCTACACCCAAAAGATTAAATGCTTCGGAAACTATACTCTCATCAATGTCTCTTTTTTGGATCTGAGCATAGTCTCTAGCTCTTTTTAAAAGATAGTTGGCTGTCCTTGGTGTAAAACGACTTCTTTCAGCGATAGATTCTGCGGCCACCCTAGACAAGGAGACCCCCAAAATATTTGCCGAACGTTTAATTATTTGTATAATTTCATCTGGGTTGTAAAATTCAAGTCGGAAAACACCACCAGAGAATCTGGAACGCAAAGGAGAAGAGAGCATAGCGACCCTGGTGGTAGCTCCTATTAAAGTAAAAGCGGGAAGTTCAAGTTGAATGGTTCGGGCAGAAGGACCTTTGCCAATAATAATATCTAACGATCTTGATTCCATTGCGGGGTAGAGTACCTCTTCAATAGATTTGTTTAGTCGGTGAATCTCGTCTATAAACAGAATATCGCCAGGAGATAAATTAGTAAGTATAGAAGCTAAGTCCCCAACTTTTTCAATGGCTGGGCCGGAGGTGGAACGCATTTGACTACTGGTTTCTTTGGCTATAAGATGGGCCAAAGTGGTTTTACCAAGACCGGGTGGACCGTAAAATAAGAGATGTTCTGGTGGGTGATTGCGTTCCTTGGCGGCATCCAAAAGGATTTGTAGATTTTTTTTGATGTTTTCTTGACCAATATACTCGTCCCACTTAGAAGGTCGCAAAGTTTGATCAATAAATTCAAAATCCTTATCCTCTGCACCCCCCGTATTGTTTTCCTTGTTATTCCTTGACATATTTTGTGCCATATGATATACTCTGGGTGAATTTGAATTTAATTGGAGGTATAAATCTCTAAGCGGCGGTCCTAGCAATAGGATTTTGACATTAAATCAAGGAAGTGCCGGTACCATCTTTCGGGAGGGACCACTAGCTCTTTCCTCAGAATAATGTTTTGCTTTCGGTTTAAATATTGAAAGTGCCGCTTAGAGATTTGTATCCCTAATTTTTCGGATCTCTCTAAGTCCATTATTCACAAAAACAAATTCCGAGCAATTTATTTTGTGTATAACTTTAATTTTAGAATAAATTTATTCCTCCAAATCAATCACACGCCTCAATTCATCCACAGAAGTGATGCCTTGAAGTATTTTGATGACCCCATCTTGTTTCATATTTAAAATCCCTTGATCTTGGCTCGCTTTGTTTATTTCTCTTTCGCTTGGATTTTCTTTAACAAGAGATTCTATTTTTTCATCAGTGAGGATAGCCTCATAAATACCGGTTCTACCCTTAAAGCCAGTGAAATTACACTCTTTACAACCCACCGCTTCATAAATATTGTTAAAATCTAGCCCAGCCAAATATTTTTTATCTACAATACCATTGGTAATAACTTTTATTAACTCATTTTCTTTTTCTCCTAGTTCGGCCTTCTTTTTACATTTGTTGCAAAGTCTTCGCAACAATCTTTGGGCCATAGCGATATTGATGGCGGAAGTGATAACTTTTGAATTAACCCCCAAATCAATGAGTCTAGGGAAGGTGCCAGCCGCATTGTTGGTGTGCAAGGTAGAGAACACAAGGTGTCCCGTCAAAGCCGAATTTATGGCAATCTCGGCCGTCTCTTCGTCGCGGATTTCACCAACCATGATGACATCCGGATCTTGACGCAAGGCGCTTCGCAAACCCTCCAAAAAAGTATAACCCTTTTCTTCCTCCACTTGAGTTTGTACAATACCTTTCAGGTGATATTCAATTGGGTTCTCGATTGTGATTATTTTTATTTCTGGGGTATAGATTTTCTTTAAAAATGCATAAAGAGTCGTGGTTTTACCACTACCAGTCGGACCGGTATTTAAAATCATACCATTTGGTTTCCGGAGCTCTTTGAGGATAATGTCAAGCAGCTTTTCATTTATACCGAGTTCTTCCAAAGGTACGGAAATAGCGTTTGGATTTAAAACTCTTAAAACCACTGATTCTCCGTAGCCACCCGGTAAAAGGGAAGTTCGGATTTCAATTTCTATATCACCAAGTTTTATACTAAAGCGACCATCTTGCGCCTTACCTTTAATATTTAATTTAAGATTGGAAATAAGTTTTATACGAGAGAGCAAAAGCCCAAAGGTATCTTTGTCAATATTTAAAATATCATTTAAAACTCCATCCAGTCGATACCGTAGTCTCACCGCGTTCTCTTCCGGCTCAAGATGAATATCGGAAGCGTTGATAGAAATGGCTCCGGCCAGTATTATTTCTAATATTCTTGAGATACGATAACTTTTCTTTTGGGCCAAAACTATTTCAATAGAATTTTTTATATCGTCCCCACTTTTTACTTTTTTTACTAAATCTTGGATTTCCTCGTTTTCAATATCAAGCGCTCCACCTTTTGTCTCCATCGAATAGGATAAATCTTTATAGCGATCCCATATTTTCTCTAGGCTTTGATGAGAGACCATAAAAAGAGAGGGTAAATAGCCCCGATCCTTCAAATTATCAATCAAGGCGACAGTTTTGTTATTATTTGGAGAAATAATGGCTAGCGAAACCTTTTTATTAATGATATTAAAAGGAGCCACCTCTGCTTCTCTAGCCTCTGGCTCCTTGACTACTCGCAGTGCGTCAATATTGATGGGGGTAACACCAAGGTCAATATAGGGTAGTCCGTATTTTTGGGACATCACTTGGGCCAAGCTTTCTTCTTCGCTCTCTCGGAGCTCCTCAAGTTTCTGTTGCTGTTTGTCCTCATTAAATTTGATGGTCATGAGTTTATTATACCTCACCCCCAACCTCTATCCTAGAAGCAGGAGAGGGAATAAGTGTCAAAGGCGCCCTTTGACACTTTGGTGTGTGTTGTAATTTGTAGCGATTAATCGCTACATTTTGAAATTTTAAATGGCTATTGCATTTTAAAACAGAGTATGCTATAATAGAGGGTAGGAGACTGGTTCTATGAAAACGAACATTTTGTTGGCTTTTGTGGCCACCTTACTCGCCGTTTTGGCGGGCGGGTGTGCCACGACCCAAGGTGGCGGTGGTGGTTGGGGAAGGTTGTCTTCTTTGGCAACACCGCCAATTTTGACTGTTGTGTTGACCAACAACACAAACGTGCCACTGGAGGTCTTTGAGAATGGACAGCCAATTTCAATTAAGGGGCCGGACGGACAGTGGCATGGTGTGGTGTTACCGTCGGGAAACACTGTTTCTCGGGGGTATTACAACTTTCTCGGGCGACGTGATGTCGTCATCACTGTCCGAGGGATTTGTCCGTCGACACCACCGGAGTCTGATACAAGGACTGCTGGCTGTACGCCCGGCCAATATGCAGGCACAGCATCAAGAAGTTTCTACATCTACACCGATGGTCAGTGGCGAACTGACTTTTGGGAAATTGATTATCTCCGCGGACCACGCGGAGTGTATTAGAGTGGGGAGAAATCCCCACCTTTTTATATGTTAAAATCATTTTATGGAATTTTTATCTAAAAACGTTTCAGAAACAGCTCAAATAGCGACCGACTTTTCCCAAAAATTAAAACCTAAAACCGATTCTGCGCTAGTGGTTGGGTTATATGGAGAATTGGGGAGTGGCAAGACTACTTTTATGAAATATTTGGCCGAGAGTTTTGGTGTAAAAGAAACAATCCAAAGCCCCACTTTTGTTATTATGAAAATTTATAAGACCTCACCCCCAAGAAAACTTCCGTTTTCTTCTCCCCCTCCCCTTGTCAAGGGGAGGGGGTTGGGGGGTGAGGTCGAGAATCTCATTCATATCGACGCCTACCGCATAGAAAAAGAAGAAGAGATGATAAATTTAGGCTGGCAGGAGATAATTTCTGACCCCCAAAACCTTGTTTTTGTAGAATGGCCTGAGCAAATTGCCGGTATAATGCCTCCACATATTGTGGTAAAATTCGAGCATGGCAAAACCGGAGAAAACCAAAGAAAGATTAGTATTGCTTGATGCACACGCAATATTGCATAGGGCATACCACGCCCTGCCTGACTTTGCGACCAGTAGCGGCCAGCCTACGGGGGCTCTCTATGGTCTTGCGACTATGATACTTAAGATAGCAACGGATCTAAAACCAGACTATATAATTGCTTGTTATGATTTGCCCAAACCTACCTATAGGCATGAGGTTTATGAGAATTACAAAGCCGGCAGAGCTAAGTCTGACCCGGAATTAGTTTCTCAAATGGAAAAGTCCAAAGAAGTTTGTACCGCTTTGGGTATTCCTACATATTCTCATCCCGGATTTGAAGCGGACGATATTTTAGGCACTATTGTAGAAGAGCTTAAAGAAAAATTAAAAAAAGACTTGGAAATAATAATTGCTTCGGGAGACATGGATACCATGCAACTTGTTGATGATAACAGGGTAATGGTCTACACCTTAAAAAAGGGTTTGAACGACACAATACTTTATGATGAAAAGGCTGTTTTGGAAAGGTTTAGTTTCCTCCCAAAACTTTTACCAAGTTTCAAAGGGCTTCGGGGCGATCCGTCGGATAATATAATAGGCATAGAAGGTATAGGAGAAAAGTCGGCGACAGAACTAATTGTAAATTTTGGAAGTATTGAAGAGATATACAAAACTTTAAAAAAGAACAAAGATGTTTTTATAAAAAAAGGTATAAAGAAAAGAATTGTGGAGTTGCTCAAGGAAGGTGAAGAAGAAGCAAGGTTTAGCGAAATGCTTGCAACAATAAGAAGGGATGCTCCTATAGACTTTGAAATGCCGAAGAAGAGTTGGAAAGAGGGAATAAATTTAGAAAATGCGCAGAAGCTTTTTGGGGAACTGCAGTTTAGGACTATGTCGGGCAAACTTCAGGAAGTATTGAAGAAAAATGGCAGAGAAATTGTAGAAGAAAAACAGGAAGAAAATATAGACGAAAGAGAGCTAGAAGAAGTCTCCCTAGCTCTTTGGGTGGCAGATTCCAATATTACAGATCCTAAATTAGAAGATATTTTAAACTTCGCAAATACAAGAAATTTTAAAGAAGCAAAGAAGGTTATATTTGAAGAATTGAAAAGGAGGGAGAGTGAGGATGTATTTGAAAAAATAGAAAAGCCTTTGATCCCCGTGGTAAATAAAATGCAAAAGCATGGTGTCTTGGTAGATATAGAACTTATAAAGAAGCTTGCTGATAAATACAAAAAAGAACTCTCAAAAATAGAAAAAAATATATGGAAGCAAGCTGGAGTAGAATTCAATATTTCTTCTCCAAAACAGCTTGGTGAAATACTTTTTGATAAGATGGGGCTTTTTGTAAAGAATTTGAAAAAGACTTCCGGAGGCGCAAGGTCCACCAGAGAGTCTGAATTAGAAAAGCTAAAAGATACTCACCTTATCATCCCTCTTATTTTGGAATACAGAGAGCTCTCTAAACTTCTCTCAACTTATCTAGAACCAATACAAAATTTAGTGGACAAAGATAATAAACTACACGCAAGGTTTGTTTTGGCAGGAAGCACTACGGGCAGGATGGCTTCTCAAAATCCTAACCTACAAAATATTCCCATAGGCACAGATAGGGGGCGGCTGATAAGAGATGCTTTTGTCTCTGACAAAGGCAAGAGCTTGGTCGCTTTTGATTACTCTCAAGTGGAGCTTCGTATCGCTGCCTTTCTTTCAAAAGATGAGAAACTTATAGAAATATTTAAGAGTGGCAAAGATGTCCACTCTGCTGTTGCGGCAGAAGTTTATGGGGTAGAAGAAAAAGAGGTGAGTAAGGAGATGAGAAGGGGGGCCAAGGTTATAAACTTCGGCATACTCTATGGAATGGGGGTAAGCGCTCTGCAAGGTAACCTTGGGACAGACAGGAAGACTGCTCAAGAATTTTATAATAAATATTTTGAAACTTTTTCTGGACTTTCTAATTATCTAGATCAGACCAAAATTGATGCAAACAGGCTGGGATATACCAAAACATTTTTTGGTAGACGCAGATACTTTGAAGGTATAAAATCCAAAATACCTTTTATCAGAGCGGCTGCGGAGAGAATGGCTGTGAACGCTCCCATACAAGGTACCTCTGCAGATCTTACAAAAATTGCTATGAGGGACGTTAATAATTATTTGGAGGAAGAAAAATTAGGAGAAAAAATAAATTTAATACTTCAGATACACGATGAAATTGTCTATGAAATTGATAGCGATATTTTAGAAAAAGTAGTACCCCAAATAAAATTAATTATGGAGAGTGCATTAACAAAGGAGGAGACGCTGGGGGTACCCATTGTTGTAAATAGTAGTGTGGGGGAAAATTGGGGTAATTTAAAATAATATGCAAGATAATTTGTTTGAAGAATTTCAGGAAATTTTTAGTCAAAATCCCGAAGAAACAGAAGGGTTGGAAAATAATGACCAAACCAAAAAAGAAAGAGTCTATACTTTTAGTCCGTTTGCTCTGCAAGATGCAATAGGAGAAAAAAATATAAAAAAGATATGGTTAGAATATGAAAAACTGAGATTTGCCGGAATAGAAGCCGAAGAAATAATACATAAAATAGTAAGTAAAGTAAGAGATCTGGCGTTTGTAAATATGGGGGCAACCAAAGAAGACTTGAATATGAAAGACTACCCATACAATAAATCAAAAAAAGATCTTAAAAATTGGAAACATGAAGATCTTAATAAATTTTACACAAAACTTGTAGAAATATATCACCTCTCTCGTATGGAAAGCGGTAGTGAATTAGATATAGCGATAGAAAAAACTCTTCTTAGTATCTAAGCCTTATTAGTTTAGTTATTGGCCACTTAGTGTTTATGGTTTTATAAGTAAGTATTGCTCCACCAACGACTACTCGAATAAAAAATCCAGCTATTAATATTTGCATAATCAAACTAGTGTTTCTAAGGGCGATTACGAAAAAGTTAAAGGCATGAGGAAAACTATCTTTTGGTATATTGGTCAAAACATCGCTTATAGAGATAAGCATAAAAGAAGTTATTATAAATAACGCAAACATAAAATAATCTGGATACTCCAAGAAAGTATTTTTTGTATATTCAAAATAAATACGAGCCATTATTCTTCTTTTTAAATTACTATTCATAGTTGTTGTATTGCTTGTAAGCCTCGGTAAATATTTTTTTGGACCTGTAGATCCTCACTCTGGCGGTGCTGTTTTTGATACTTAAGATCTTGGCGATTTCTTTAAATGATTTACCTAAAATATATCGTAAATTTATTATTTCTGCAGCGGCGCCGTCTATCTTGTTTAAAATAAATTGAACATAACTAACATTTCCAAAAGAGTTTTCTATTGACATGAAGTCTACCGCAGTATTTTCAATTTCCTCATTTATTGCCAAGGTTTTATTTTTATATTTATTTATTTGATCACCGATACAGTTTCGAAGGATGGTATTGGCCCATGGTATGAACTTGCCACCATTGGAAGGAAATTTTTTGCCATATTTATAAATTTTTACAAAAGTTTCTTGCACTACATCCTCGGCGTCATCTTTTGACCTAAGGGCTCTTTGGGCGATTTTTAAAAATCGTTTGTTGTGACGATTGAAGAGCTCGCCAAAATGGTGGGGTTTTTTATATGAAAGTTTTAATACTTCTTCGTCACTCATACAGTTACTATGACCATTAATCTAATAGAAATGTTACATCGTAACCTTACCACATAATCATAGGTCATATGGAGTGTATTAGCAATAATTTAAAACTATGCAAAATACAGAAGTTTCTATAGCTATAAGTGTTTGTTTCTCTAGGGCCCCGCCCCGACGGGGCGGATTAAAGACAAAGAAATAAAACAACACACAACTTAATAATTTAATAAAAAGCTCCGCGCCATTTATGTAAACAACATAACAACAGGCGCGGAGCTTTTGTTTTGTATAAGTTTTTATTTTTAGGATTATATGTTATATTTTCTGCTGTTTATCGCGCCCGTAGCTCAGTCGGTAGAGCAGCTCCCTTTTAAGGAGATGGTCGAAGGTTCGATTCCTTCCGGGCGCACACGTACGAAAAAATCCCAACTGCTTGGGATTTTTTCGTACGTGTGCGAGCCACAGCCATGTTTTGTTAGCAAGCAAAACGGGTGAGGTGGGATCGCGGAAATTTAGTTTTGACTGAGAACGAAATTATCCGTGACCACAGTAGTTACAAAGGCAAATCAATTGCGAAGGCGCCGGCGCCGGAGAGGAGGAGGGAGGTGATAATGGCAAGAAGCATTATATAAAAAACAAAATTTCTTTTTAAAATAGCCGGATCTTTGTATTCAACATAGGCCTCTGCAAAAGTGAGAAGTCCCAAGATGAGAGCTACAACTTGAGTGTAAAATCCTAAAATAAACATTGCGCCACCAATTATTTCAATTCCCCCAAATATCTTTACCGCCAATTTTGGATTTGGAACTTTCAGAAAAGAAAGGGAAGTAAACCATACCACCTTCTCGTTCTTAAAAGCTAACAAACCTAAATTTATAAATAAGAGGCCAGCGACCACTCGTAATATAAGAGGCGCCAAAAGCGAATAGGTGAGTAAGTCTGGAAATGGATTTAACATAAGTGTAGTATAGCAAGTATGACAAAAAATATAAACAGAGTTGTCATATTGAATAATATAAGGAGTAATGAAAACGTGGGCTCTATATTTCGGACTTGCGACGCCACTTCTGTATCAAAAATAATTTTGGTGGGGTACACCCCATCTCCAGTTGATAGGTTTGGGAGAGAAAATAAAGGTTTGACTAAGGCTTCTTTGGGGGCAGAAAAGTTTGTAAAGTGGGAAAAAGTAGAGAGTCTGGAAGAGACCAGTTTAAAGTTAAAAGAAGAGGGATTTAAAATTGTAGGAATAGAGCAAAGTAAAAAATCTTTGGATTATAGGCTTTTAAAAAACAAGATTCTAGAATCTAAAATCCAGAATCTAGCTTTTGTTTTTGGGAACGAAGTGGAGGGGCTTTCAAAAGAAGATTTGAAACTTTGTGATATGGTCGCAGAGCTTCCGATGTTTGGGGGGAAAGAGTCTCTCAACGTCTCGGTCTGCGTCGGGGTGGTTTTGTACTCTTTGTTGTGAATAAAACTCTTATTTTAAGCCACTTTTATCATTTTGGTTGACAAAATAGGTGTTTTGGCTGTATAATAAGAGTTAGAAAGTTGTAACAATGTTCTAGAGAACACCGTTGCAAAAGGAGACAACCATGAGTAATTTGATGCTCGATGTTGATCAGGCCGGAGAACTGAAAGCCGCGTTTCGGCGTGGTCATTGGACCAATGGCCAAATCAAAAGTTTGTGCGAAGAGGATGTTCTGTCCCGTGTTAGGATGGTTATCGAGGGAACGGCTGAGATCGTCGTAAAATCGGTTCTCTCGCTGGTTGCGACCGTCAAGGTTGCGATTGTGGGAGCGAAAAAGACTGCCGACTGCTTCATCGACAAAACGCGGTATTGCTACCGCGACGCCGATCTGGACGGATGGCTTCCGGAGGATCAGTCAATTCAGCCGGAGAGCAAGTTCTCCGTCCAACGACTAAACACGCCAGCGACTTTCAAGCAAGCCGTTGAAAGTTTCCTCGGGGTTACGGGCGACATCCCAATGCTCGCTAAGACTCTCAGGGAACGGGGCTGTGTTACAACGCTACCCACCATCGAAACTCTGATTGAGCAACAAGAAGGTGGACAGGACGTTGATCTTCGGACCAACGGTTATGCCAACTTCTTTTTCGTGGAGGAGAAGGCCGAGAATGAAGGTGAAGAACCAAGTGTCTCGGTTGTCAGCGCGGACCGCGGCGGCGGGCAGTGGGGCGTGAGCGTGCGCCGCCTCGCCCACGACTCTGAGTGGGATACCGAGGATCGCTTCTTCTTTCGCAACAAGACCCTCTGATCCCTTTCGGAAACTTTGTTCCTATGCCCCCTTGCACCAAGTTCGTGCGAGGGGGTATTATGTTTTTGAACACGCTGGCATCTTTGGGTAACTCTTGGGGTGGCGATTCAAAGCCGACGATACTTGTCGGCTTCAAAAAAAGAAATAGTTGGTGCGCTTTGTTATGGAGTTTAGAATACAATGCTCCGAATTCGATTCAACCCTGCGAGTATTCAATGGGTGGTGTAGCAGAAGACAAGGCGTACAAAGTGTCTCGGTTGTCAACGCGAACCGCAACGACAGGCAGTGGAACGTGAACGTGAACCGCCTCGACAACGACTATGAGTGGAATACCGAGAATCGCTTCTTCTTTCGAAACTATGCATTTTCCCCGAAGGACTTTTGTCCCGAGGGGTTTTTATTTTGCAAATATTCCCTCCAACCAAAAAGCATTTTGCCGGTTTCTACCAGAGTTTTAGATATCCGAATATATTTTTTGTCTTCAATAATTTTACATTCCCACATTACGGAAAGAAAAAACTTTGCAAGGTCATTTTGGCCAATTGATTCGATAACTAATCCGATCTTCTTTTCTCCCGAGCTGTATGAAGCTCTAAATACGAGATCAAGGGTATTAAGTAAGAGTTTATCTACTCTTGTTCCGATTGTTTGTCTGTGACTTTTGGCAATGTGGGGCAAAATCTGTTGCCAAATTTTGTATCCGTCTTTCGCTTTCTCTAAAACTGGTGCTATGGATATGCGGGGGGGGGGTTCATGGTATTTTTATATCATGCTAAAGATTAAATTACCAAATTCGTATCAAGATGTCATCTCAGTAGAGAATTTACTCAAAGCCTGGGAAGAATTTTTGCCCGGCAAGAAAAACAAAGAAGATGTCAGTGAATTCTCCAAAAACTTAATGGAAAATATTTTAGATCTTCATAATGATTTGGCCAGTAAATCTTATAAACATAGTGGATACAAGGCTTTTAATATTTCTGATCCAAAACCACGCAATATCCACAAAGCCAGTGTGAGAGACAGACTGCTTCATCGTGCCGTGTATAGAATTTTGTACCCACTTTTTGATAAAACATTTTTATCTGAATCATATTCATGCAGGATAAACAAAGGGACACATAAAGCGGTAAATAAATTCAGGAAATTTGCTTGGAGAGAATCCAAAAATCACCATAAAACTATTTGGGTATTGAAATGCGATATAAAAAAATTTTTTGCTTCTGTAGATCAAACAATTCTATTGGGGGTTTTGGAAAATTACATTTCCGACAAAGATATTATTTGGTTGTTATCAAGAATTATTGAAAGTTTTCATTCAACCCAAACCAGAGTTGGGTTGCCATTAGGAAATCTAACATCTCAACTTTTGGTCAATATCTACATGAACCAATTTGACCAATGGATCAAACATAAAATAAAAGTAACATGCTATGTTCGATATGCTGATGATTTTGTGATCTTGCATCAAGAGAAAGACTATTTACTTGAGCTTATTCCGAAAATTGCTGATTTTTTGGATGAACATTTGAAATTGCAACCTCATCCAGATAAAGTGTTTGTAAAAACTCTTGCTTCTGGGGTAGATTTTTTGGGTTGGACTCACTTTCCAAATCATAGAGTTTTGAGGACAAGCACCAAAAAAAGAGTATTAAAAGCTTTAGATGAAAGCGAAAATATAAATTCTCTGGTGTCGTATGGCGGACTTTTGAAACATGGAAATCAATATTTATTGAAAAGGAAAATAGACGAAAAAATTAAGATTCTCAAAAAACAGGAATTACGCAAGTAATCATTTAGTTTTTCTCGTATCTACTTCAAATTTTTTGTTCCCACAATTTTTTCTTATTGCTTTATTTTTTGATATAATAAAAAAGAAATAAAGTCGTGCTCTAAAGGACGTATCGCACGACGCGATTTCGCTAAATCGTATGCATGTAGAAGATTCACAAATAAAAGATTTTATCATCGACGCCGGACTTATCTCCAAATCAGAAGTAGAAGATGCGGAGAAGGAGGCCAAATCAAAAAAGAAACCTTTAAGCGATATTCTGATATCAAAGGGTAAATTTTCTGATGACGATCTTAGGAGGGTACAAGCCTACATCCTTGGTATTCCTTTTATAAATTTAAAAGGCCAAATATTAAATCGGGATATTTTAAATTTAATACCAGAGCCGATTGCCAGAAAGCACAACATAATAGCCTTTGCCAAAAAAGAGGATTCCCTAGAAGTGGCAATGCTTGATACCGATGATCTGCAGGCGCTCAATTCAATAAAGAAAAAAGTCGGGCTAAAGATATTGCCCCGCTTGACCGATTCCGAATCAATGCGTGGCGCCTTGATCCAGTATCAAAAAAATCTTCAAGATGAATTTGGTGATATCATAAAAAATGATTCGGATGAAATCAAAACAATAACAGAAAAATTGCCCGCAGATAGCACTTCAGAAGGGGATCTTAAAAAATTGGCCGAAGAATTACCGGTAGTGCGAATTGTCGACACCCTTCTCAAACACGCAATCATACAGAATGCTTCTGATATCCATATTGAGCCACTGGAAGATCAAATTTTGGTGAGATACAGAATTGATGGCATTTTGCATGATGCGATGATATTGCCCAAGCATATTGGCTACTCACTGGTGGCCCGTGTCAAAGTGCTTTCAAGTTTGAAGCTTGATGAAAAAAGATTGCCCCAAGATGGTCGGTTTAAAATCAATATGAATGGAGAGAAAGTTTCTTTCCGAGTTTCCACTTTGCCGGTCTATTATGGTGAAAAAACAGTGATGAGACTTTTGCGTGAATCTGTATCTGGTTTTACTCTGGAATCTTTGGGTTTTCATGGTAAAGCTTTGGAGTTGTTGCATAAAGCTTTGCAACACACTACTGGTATGATCCTTACGACCGGACCAACGGGAAGTGGAAAATCAACCACTCTTTATACTATGCTCGATATTTTAAATACTTCCGATATTAATATTTCTACTATTGAAGACCCAATTGAATACCAAATGAAAAGAATAAACCAAACTCAAGTGAAGCCAGAAATTGGCCTCACGTTTGCTTCTGGACTCCGCACCTTAGTGCGTCAAGACCCTGACGTCATTATGGTTGGTGAAATTCGTGATAACGAGACAGCTTCTCTTGCTATCAACGCTTCACTTACGGGACACTTGGTGCTCTCAACCCTCCACACCAATTCGGCCGCGGGTGCGGTGCCAAGACTTATTGATATGAAAGTAGAACCTTTTCTTATCATCTCAACCATTGACGCCATCATTGCTCAGAGGCTGGTTAGAAAACTTTCTGACAAAAAAGAAAAGTATTATCTTTCTAAAGCAGAAGTTGAATCAATATCTAAGGTGATTAATTTAAACAATGTTCTAGAAGTTTTGAAAGAAGAAAAAATAGTGGGCAGTAAAGATAGTTGGGATAACATACCTTTTTACAGACCAATGAAAGATGCCGGGGAAGAAGGATTCAAGAGTCGTATCGGTATTTATGAGGTTTTAAATGTTAGCACTGCCGTTAAAGATTTGATAATTAAAGGCTCCACCACTGAAGATATTGAGCTCCAAGCTAAAAAAGAAGGCATGCTTTCTATGATTGAAGACGGCATCTTTAAGGCCGCTCAAGGGCTTACCACCATTGAAGAAGTATTGCGAGTAGTATCGGAGTAACTAATTAAAAATTTTATCGATATGTCATTTTATAAATACAAATATATAAAAGACGGCGAAGAACACGAGGAGACAAAAGAGTTTTCGGATAAGGCATCGCTTTATGCGTCGGTGCGCGCAAACAATGGTTCAATACTTTCGGCAGAAGAAATAAAATCAAAAAAAGTTTCTCTCAAATTTCTATCTTTTAGGAAAAAGATAAAATCTCAAGAAATCATAACCTTTGCCAAAAATCTCGCCGTCATGGTAGACGCAGGCCTCCCTGTTTCCAGATCTTTGTCTATTTTGATTAAACAGTCAAAAAACAAAAAACTGATAACGGTGTTAGAAAGTCTCAATATTTCAATCAGTGGAGGCGAGACATTGTCCAAGTCTTTGGAAGCCCATCCGGACATATTTTCAAATTTATTTGTTTCTATGGTTAAGGCCGGAGAAGAATCGGGCAAACTTTCTTATTCTTTGCGAATCATTGCTGATCAATTGGAAAAATCACAGAACCTTTCTAGGAAAATAAAAGGTGCAATGATATATCCGACCGTCATTATCTGTTTGATGGTGGTTATAGGTATCGTCCTTATGGTTTATATGGTACCAACTTTGACCGAAACTTTTAAAGGTTTAAATATAAAATTGCCACTGCCAACGAGGGTTATTATAGCCATCAGTGATTTTTTGATAGCCAATCTTCTTTTGACCATCGGAACCATTCTAGCTCTGGTTGTGGGTTTCTTGGCTGGGCTCAAAACTCAAAGGGGCAAAAATATGTCTGATTTTATCGCTCTTCATATGCCCATGATCAAAAATATGTCCAAAGAAGTAAATTCCGCCAGGACCGCCAGGACTCTTTCTTCACTTATTTCGTCTGGAGTAGACATAGTTTCCGCTATTGGTATTGCAAGTAATGTGCTTCAAAATCATTACTTTAAAAATTTATTAGACGATGCCGCCAAAAAAGTTGAGATAGGAGAACTTTTATCAGCTTCTCTTTCTAATTCAAATGGCAATCTTTATCCGGTTTTTGTGTCCGAGATGCTTTCAGTGGGTGAGGAGACGGGCAAGATGACAGATATGTTGGACAACATTGCCACTTATTATGAGGGCGAAGTAGATCAAAAAACCAAAGACCTCTCTACCATTATAGAACCATTCCTTATGATCCTTATTGGTATTGTTGTCGGTGTCTTCGCTATTGCTATGATGCTCCCCACCTATTCTCTGGTTGATGCGATAAAATAAGATTAAATTGAGAATTTAATAAATATGAAAATTAATAGAGGATTTTCTTTGGTTGAAGTGGTAGTGGCCTCGGCGATTTTTGCTACGGTGGCAATTTCTATTTATCAAAGTTTTATATCAATTACTTCTTTGATATCCGCTTCTCGCGACAAGGTAAGCGCAATAGATTTAATAAATAGTGAATTTGAACTTATCCGCAACCTCACATATGGAGATGTTGGTTTACAAGGAGGTATCCCAAACGGAGTGCTTTTAGCCACTTCTACTGTTGTCAAAGATGGTAGAGAATTTGATATAACCAGAGTTATTCGTAATATAGATGACTCGTTTGATGGGATTATTGGAAGCTTACCCAACGATCTTTCTCCGGCAGATTATAAAATGGTTCAGATTAGTATTTCCTGCAATTCGTGTAAAAACCCGTTGGATTTTTCAGCTGTTTCTAATATTTCTCCCAAAAATCTTGAAACAGCTTCAACCAATGGAGCTTTATTTATAAAAGTATTTAATGCCAATGGTGATCCGCTACCTCTCGCCAATGTTCATATAGAAAATGCTTCTCTGGGAGTTGACATCAACGAGACTACAGATAACGATGGTCTTTTGGCCATAGTGGATGCTCCTCCGGCTCAAAATTCTTACAAGATAACGGTAAGTAAAAATGGATTTACCACCGACAGGACTTACGCTACTACTACTTATCCAAACCCCCTGAAGCCAGAGGCCACTGTGCTTTTACAGCAAGTGACCCAGATATCTTTCGTTATTGATCGGGTTAGCGATATTAGTTTGCGGACAATTACCAATACCTGTTTGCCGGTTCCAGATGTGCCGTTTGCCATAAGTGGCACAAAATTGGTTGCTACCGCTCCAGATGTTTATAAATGGTCACTATCAAACCCAAGTACCGATGCATTAGGAATCAAGAATATTGCAAATGTAGAGTGGGATGTTTACTCGTTTACCACCTCTCCAGGGTTTTATCTAGCTGGCACCAATCCAATATCTCCTATTTCTATTCTGCCAAATTCTAGCCAAAATGTTGACTTAATAATGACCAATGATAGTCCGGCTTTTATTCTCGTAAATGTAAAAGATGGTTCTACTGGCCTACCTATCTCTGGGGCCAGTGTCTCTATTGGTAGTCAAACTTTGGTGACAGATCAAGGGTATTTAAGGCAGACTGATTGGTCGGGTGGCTCTGGTCAGCTGAACTTTACCGATGCATCTTCCTTCTTTTCTTCTGATGGTAATGTGGAAATAAATAATCCAGCGGGGGAATTAAAACTTTTAGAATCTTTGGGCAATTTTGTTCCAAGTGGTGAACTTACATCCTCAATTTTTGATACAGGCACCTCTTCTAATTGGAGTAGAGTAGATATTTTGCCCACAGACCAACCCCCCCTTGCTGGTTTAAATTCTGTCAGATTTTTGATTGCCACATCAGAAGATAATACCGCTACCACAACTTGGGATTTTTTGGGCCCAGATGGTACAGTTGGAAATTTTAGCAATAATTTTTATACTATTACAAACAACAACATTAATCCCATACACAACGGAGACAGGTATATAAGATACAAAATATTTCTAAGTACTATTGATGATTCCTTTTCGCCAAATGTTTCTGATTTTGTGATTTCTTTTTCTTCTTTTTGTATTCCTCCGGGTCAAGTTTTGTTTTCAAATTTGACTGAACCACAAGATTATACCTTGGAAGTGCAGGCAACAGGTTACACAACTCAAATTATTAATCCAGTTTCGGTAAATTCCAGTTGGGTTAATCAAGATGTATCATTATCACCATAATGAGAATTTTTAACGAAAAAGCTTTTAGTTTAGTTGAGATCGTGGTAGCAGTTGCCATTGCGTCTGCCATATTTATTACAGTTTTTAATTTTGGTAATAGTATTTTTTCTTTTAATTCAAATGCCCAAAAGAATCTAAGTGCTCAGACAGACGCTAGGCGGGTACTCAAAAACATAGTCAAAGAACTTAGAAGCGCTTCTCCTTCTAGCTTAGGTTCGTATCCGATCACTTTGGCTGGTACTTCCACCATCACATTTTTTGCAAATATTGATACTGATGCTTATAAAGAACAAATAAGGTATTTTCTTTCTGGCCCAGAATTAAAAAGGGGAGTAATAAAGCCTTCTGACTCACCACTTACTTATAATCCAGCAAATGAACAAGTGATTACTTTGATTCGAGCTATAAACAATGAAACTACACCAATATTTGAATACTTTGATTCTAGCTACGCCGGTACCAGTACTTCCTTGGTACAACCGGTTCAAATCACCCAAATAAGATTAGTTCGTGTTACCTTAAAAATAGAAGAAGACCCAAACAAATCTTTAGGTCCTCTTATTGTTGAAAGTCAGGTATTTTTACGTAATCTCAAAGATAATTTATAATGAAAAATTTAAATTTAAAAAACAAAGGTGGACTTTTGGTGCCGATCATCATATTTTCTTCCGTTGCTTTGGTGGTTATTGGAAGTATTATTAAATGGACTCAAATAACCATAGAAGCAAATAGACAGCTCATAACGAGAGAAAAGGCCATCCAACTTGCCGAATCTGGCATTGATTATTACAGGTGGCATCTGGCCCATAGCCAAAGTGATTATCAAGATGGTACTGGGCTCCCCGGTCCATACGTCCACGAAGTAAGAGACAAAGATGGAAATGTTGTGGGTGAGTTTGTTTTAGATATTACTCCGCCGATCATTGGTTCCACCAAGGTGAGGATTGAATCTACTGGTACTCTGGCAAGCTCTACTATCTCAAGAAAAATTAGAGTAGAGATGGCCATACCATCGCTCGCAAAATATGCCGTAGCCGCCAATGATGTGATGCGTTTTGGCGAAGGAACAGAAGTCTTTGGTCCAGTTCACTCAAATCAGGGTATTCATTTTGACGGTTTGGCTCACAACATTATCACTAGCTCGCTTGCTTTATATAATGATCCCGATCATGAAAACAATGATGAATTTGGTGTGCATACCCATGTAAATATCCCACCAGATTCTGGTATTAATGAAAATTTTCGTCCACTTGAAGCCTCACCAAACTCAGTTATGTCACGTACGGATGTTTTTGAAGTGGGAAGACAATTCCCGGTGCCAGTTATTGATTTTGTAGGCTTGACAGGAAATTTGGCAAATATAAAATCAGATGCCCAAGCAAATGGTCACTATTTCGCAGCATCTGGATCTCAGGGGTATCATTTAGTTTTGAAAACAGATGATACTTTTGATGTTTATGTTGTTAATAATCTTGAGCCAACTCCTAATGGTTGTACCCTTGTGATCGGACAACAAGGGTGGGGGACTTGGAGTATTCGTTCAGTTGGGGGGGAAGTTTTCTTAGGTAATTACGGGTTTCCTTCAAATGGTCTTATCTTTGTGGAAGATAATGTTTGGGTTAATGGACAGATAAATGGAGCAAGACTTACGATAGCCGCTGGCCGTTTTCCAGATAATCCAGCTCAAAGAAAATCAATAACTGTCAACAATGATCTTTTATACACCAATTACGACGGTACCGACGTTCTGGCTCTTGTTGCCCAAAACAACATCAATGCTGGTTTGGTTAGTGAAAATGACTTGCGTATTGATGCTGCGATGATTGCTCAAAATGGTCGCGTTGGGAGATACTACTACAGGCCACCTACGGGTGGAAATGATAGATGTTCTCCATATCACTTACGAAACGAAATTACTCTCTACGGCATGATCGCCACTTATCAGAGATATGGTTTCTCTTATAATGATGGTACCGGTTATCAAATAAGGAATATAATTTATGATGCAAACTTACTATATAGCCCACCCCCGTCTTTCCCCCTAACTTCTGACCAATATGAGATTCTTTCTTGGGAGGAAATTTGAGGTATAATGGAAGCATGAAAAAGCGTAATATAGTTGTGGCTAATTGGAAAATGAACCCGGAGATGTTAGACATAGCTAAAGAAATATTTAATAATACTAGGCTGACGGCAAAGAGTTTGAAAAATACAGACGTTTGTTTATGTCCACCTTTTCCATTTCTACATCCACTCTTAAAATTAAATTATCCAAAAAATATGTTTTTGGGCGTTCAAAATATTTCAAGTGAAATAAAAGGTGCTTTTACCGGAGAGGTAAGCGCTTATATGGTAAAAAGCTTGGGAGCAAGCTTTTCTATTATTGGCCATTCTGAAAGAAGGGCGATGGGGGAGAGCAATGAAATGATCAGAAAAAAAATGCAGACTGCATTTGATGCAGATTTAACACCCATACTCTGTGTAGGAGAAAAAGAAAGAGATAAAGATGGCAATCATTTGGAATTTATAAAAAATCAAATAAAAGAGTCTCTCTTTGGTCTGCAAAAAAAATATTTGGTCGGCATTACGATTGCCTACGAGCCCATTTGGGCGATTGGTAAATCATACCTCGATGCCATGAGCCCTACCGATATTCATGAGACAGTTTTATTTATTAAAAAAATTATAGGTGAACTTTTCGGTAGAGATATTGCTTTGGGATCAAAAATTCTTTACGGGGCCTCTGTTGAAGCGGAAAATGTTTCCGAAATTGTCCGTATCGGCAATGTTGACGGCTTCCTCGTCGGCCACGCTTCTCTCGTCCCCAAACAATTTTCAGCCATCTTAAAAGCCACAGATATGAAAAGATAACCTATTCCTCAATTTTTATTTTATATTGATTTTCAATACACACATCCTAGACGGTCGTCAGTAATCTGTGTATGGAGGAAAAATAAAAATTAGAAACAGGATCGGATTAAACTCGAGTCGGTAAAAATGGAGGAATCTGATAAGATAAAATAATATAAAATGAAAGTATCCTATTTACCCAAGGTCACAAAATTTATAGAATCTCTGAGCAACGATTTAGTAGACAAAATTGTTTCTTTGGTTGATGTTTTAGAAGAAAAGAATGGTTTACTCAACACTCTTAATTCAAAAAGTTTTGGCAAGGGGCTCTTTGAATTAAGACTGGTTGGTTCCGTTAACATAAGAGTATTTTATTGTTTTCATAAAGATACGATCTATTTGTTACATGGAATAATCAAGAAAACCCGAAAGACACCAAAAAGAGAAATAGAATTTGCTAGAAAAATAAAAAAGGTAGTTGAACAATTATAACACGTATGTTATCATAGATTTTATGGAAAACACATATAAAAAAATAAAACTAATTTCTCACGAAGATTTCAAAAAAAAGCTTTTAAAAAAGCCATCTTTTCGTAAATATTATGAAGAAACAAGTTTTGAAAGAGAAATTTTTAAAGCAATAATAAGGGCAAGAGCCCAAAAAAACCTTACTCAAAGAGAATTAGCGGAAAAAATTGGTGTTAAACAATCAGCTTTGGCACGCTTTGAATCCGGCAGGACCAACCCCACCCTCGGTTTTCTCAAAAAAGTAGTTTCTGGTTTGGGTTTGAGTGTGACGGTTAAATAAAGCATGATGAATCCCGTAGTAGAAAATGGCATAGGAAAGTTTTTGCATTTAGATTAGAAATGTTATATTCAGTAAGTAGATTATTAATATTTAATATATAAAAATGGCACTTTCCAAAAACAATGCCATTTTTCACTAACGGGATGAAATCAATTGAAGATGCGGATATAGTAGAGGGGACAATTGTTTTGGTGAGGACAGACTGGAATGTCCCCGTCGGATACTCCGAGGGGAATCCCGAGCGTAGTCTAAGAGTGCTCGATACTTCCAGAATAGAAGTGACTTTGCCAACCATAAATTTTGCTCTTAACAAGGGAGCCAAGGTAATAGTAATGAGTCATTTTGGTGACGGCACAGATTCGCTTGAAATTGTTGTAAAAGAAGCGGCAAATTTTTTCCCAAATACGCAATTGAAGTTTGTGCGGGATCCTTGGAACACTTCGTCGGAAGATGGGAAAAAAGTTTTAGAAAATTTGAAAAATGGGGAAGTGGCTGTCTTTGAAAATTTAAGATTTTGGGCGGAAAAGGAAAATGATGAAATTTTTGTAAAACAACTCGCGGAATTTGCTGATATTTATATAAATGAAGCATTCTCCACTTCACACCGAGCGCATGCCTCTATTGTCGGAATACCAAAGTTTTTACCACATTTTGCCGGATTTCATTTTTTGGAAGAATTTAAAAAATTAGGAGAAGCTTTTAATCCAGAACACCCATTTCTTTTTATATTAGGTGGGGTGAAGTTTGAAACCAAACTTCCTTTGGTAGAAAAGTTTTTAAATATTGCAGATGAGATTTTTATAGGCGGTGCTTTGGCCGTTAAGGCCAAGGCTCTGCCACTTGCTCTCAATCCCAAAATAATTTTTCCTGTTGGTGACATTGCTTTGCTTGATGCAAATACTGAAACCCTGGAGATGTTGGGTGAAAAAATAAAAAAAGCTAAATTTGTTTTATGGAATGGGCCTTTGGGAAATTATGAGGTGGGTTATAAAGAGGGCACCCTCACTCTCGCCAGAGTGTTAGCCGACTCTTATGCTAAAGTAATAGTTGGTGGAGGGGATACAGAAAATGTGATAGATGAGTTAAATATGAAAGATAAGTTTTACTTTATTTCTCTCGCTGGTGGCGCGATGCTCGACTTCCTTGCAAACGGAACCCTTCCCGGAATTGAAGCCTTGAAATAAAAAACAAAAATACTGTTCCAAGAGCCTTAACCTTGTTGACCTAACGCAAGAATAGTATTTTTGTTTTTTTATTTACTATAAATTCTCTATAATTTTGTTTCTATTTCCTTCAAAATCTTTGAGGTTGCCTTTGATGGCGGGGTAGACCCAAATATGAGCGTGTTCTACGTCTTCGCCGACCACTTTTGATAAAATCCATTGGGTTTTAAAGGCCCTTTTTTGAGCTAGAGCGACTTTCTTTACCACTTCAAAATAGTTTCCGGCGTTTGGAACGTCCCAAACCCACCTGTAATGTTTCTTGGGTATTATTTGGGAGTGGCCCGGAGATTGAGGATTAATATCAAGAAAAGCTATAAAATCATCATCCTCATAAATAATGTGGGCCGGGATTTCTTTGTTTGCTATTTTACAAAAAATACAGTTATCCATTGTCCTATGATATCATCTTTTTTATGTCCAAGAAATACTCTATAAGGGGAAAAATCTCAAAGAAAGCGGAGGAAGAATTAAGTGGTCAAAATGTCTTAACTGCCCAACTTCTATATAACAGGGGTATAAAAACCAAAAAAGAGGCCGAAATCTTCCTTGCGCCTGACTTTGTAAATCATTTGCATGACCCATTTCTTTTGCCTGATATGAAAAAAGCGGTGGACAGGATTTTATTGGCAATTCTAAATAACGAGAGAGTGGGTATTTGGAGCGATTATGATGCGGACGGTATTCCCGGGGGAGCTCTGCTCCACGATTTTTTTAAACTTGTCGGTTTTAATAATTTTATAAATTATATTCCAGACAGACACATTGAAGGCTATGGTCTTAATAGCGAAGGGCTTGAAGAGTTAGCTAAAGACAAGGTTAAACTTTTGATCAGTGTTGATTGTGGTATTAGAGATCACAAAGAAATTTTGCATGCCAAAAAACTTGGAATGGAAGTAATTATAACCGATCACCACGAGCAGTCCGATGGATTACCTAAGGCGTATGCGGTAATCAATCCAAAAAGGAAAGATTCAAAATATCCGGAGCAAATACTTTGTGGTACTGGAGTTATTTGGAAACTGATTGAGGCTCTACTTCAAACAAAAAGAGATTTTATAAAAGATGGCCAACCTTTCGAATTGCCTCAAGGCAAAGAAAAATGGCTTCTGGACTTGGTGGGACTTGCCACTTTGTCGGACATGGTGCCACTTACTGGAGAAAATAGAGTGCTCGCCCACTTCGGCCTTTCAGTTTTGAGAAAAAGCAGGAGACCTGGTTTGCAAAGACTTTTGTCTAACTTAAAAATAAATAAAGACAATATTACCGAAGATGATATCTCGTTTATGGTTACTCCTCGGATCAATGCCGCTTCTCGGATGGGTCATCCGCGGGATGCGTTTAAACTTTTGACCGTTTTGGATTTAACAGAGGCAGATATTTGCGCCAAACATTTAGATAATATAAATAATGAAAGAAAGGGTGTGGTTGCTAGCATGGTCAAAGAAGCCAATAAAAAAATAAAAGAAAAATTTGAAAATGAGGGAGAAAAGCAACTCATTGTTTTGGGCAACCCAGACTGGAAGCCTAGTCTTTTGGGACTTGTTGCCAATTCAATTGCAGACGAATATAACAGGCCAGTGTTTCTTTGGGGTCGCGCATCTACCGAAGTTTCTACAAGCGGAGTCGGAGATGTGTTTAAGGGATCCTGTCGGTCAGATGGCACCACCAATTTGGTGAGTCTCATGGAGAGAGCCAAGGATTCTTTTATTGAATTTGGGGGACATAAATTATCTGGCGGATTTTCGGTTTTGTTTGAAAAAATCCACACCCTTGAAGATGCTCTGGTAGAAGCCTCAACACATATTGTAAATGGTGATTTAGAGATTTTAGTTGATGCCGAATTAAAACTAGAAAATATTACAGAAAAATCTGTAAACGAAATTTTAAAATTAGCGCCTTTTGGGGTCGGCAACGAAAAGCCGCTGTTTATCTTTAGAGATATTTTGCCAGAAAAAATAAATAGATTTGGCAAAGCTAAAGAACATCTTTCTATAAATTTACGTGATGGCTCGTCTAGCATCAGAGCTATTTCATTTTTTGCCTCACCTGATCAATTTGGCGACGCCCTGAAAGAAGGTATCAAAACCAATCTGGTAGCCAGTGTTGAAAAATCAGATTTTGGTGGTCGCCGAGAGATTCGCCTACGCATCGTGGATTTCTTTATATGCTAAAATAGTTTCATGAGAAAAAATTTGGCTATAGTGCCGACAGAAATTATTGAAAGAAAGATATATTTAGTGAGAGGTACTAAAGTAATGTTTGATAGTGATTTGGCAAAGCTCTACGAAATAGAAACCAAGTTTTTTAACAGAGCCGTAAAGCGTAACAAAGATCGTTTTCCTGTTGATTTTATGTTTCAACTTACAGAAAAAGAATCACAAAACTTGAGGTTCCAAATTGGCACCTCAAGTTCTGGGTATGGGGGTAGAAGATATTTCCCATATGTTTTTACTGAACATGGTGTCGCCATGCTCTCCTCGGTGTTAAATAGCAAAAGGGCAGTTCAGATAAATATTGCAATTGTAAAAGCTTTCATAAAACTTCGCGAACTTTTGGCTACCCATAAAGATTTAATTTTGGAAATTGATAAAATAAAAAGAGAACAAAAAGGTCAAAATAAAAAAATCCAATCAATAATTAGTATCATTAATCAAATGCTCAATCCTCCGGTTAACGAAAATAAAGAACCAATGGGTTTTAGAGATAGAAGTAAAGGCAAGAAATAATTTTATGAATAAAATAATTATTTATACAGATGGGTCGTCTAGGGGTAATCCTGGGCCGGGAGGATGGGGGGCAATAATAATAAGTAATAAGAATCTAGAATCTAGAATCTGGGTAAAAGAGATGGGGGGAAGGGAAGAGGGGACGACAAATAATAGAATGGAAATGATGGCGGCGATTGTGGCACTTCAAAATATCCCAGAAAGAAATGGGGTAGAAATTTATTCTGATTCAGAATATTTAATAAATGGGATTACTGTTTGGATCAAAAATTGGCAAAAAAATAATTGGCGGACCAAAGATAAAAGAGAAGTTTTAAATAAAGATCTGTGGCAAAAACTTTTGGTGGAGACAGAAAAAAGAAGTGTGGAATGGAAAAAGGTTTTAGGTCACTCTGGTCACGAATTTAATGATAGGTGTGATGAGATCGCCACAAGTTTTGCTGATAGGGAAAATATAAAGCTTTATAACGGTTCCAGAGATGGTTATAAGTTTCATAACGACCTCACCCCTTACCCCTCTCCTAGAATAGGAGAGGGGAACCATAGTTAATAATTTAGCAATTCTTGTGTTTTTTCTTTTTTCCCTCCCCTGAACAAGGGGAGGGTCACGCGGGGCGAGGGGTGGGGTTTTAAGAAGTATGATATATCAATTTGTCGTTTCATTTATTTTAGGAATAGTTTTTGAATCTGTTTTGGGTGGTGGATGGAGTGTTGGAGTTTTGGTATTTCTGATTTCTTTAGTTTTGTTTTTTTATTTTAAAAAAGAGGATGCCTTTCTTGGAAAAATTATTTTTATAATTGGTATTGCTTTTTCTCTGGGAATTTTAAGAATGACTTTTGTAGACGTTTCTCCTGATCCACACCTTTCTAAATTTGTCGGAGAAAAAATTTCTTTCGAAGCGACTATCTCCGAAGAGGCTGATGTGAGGGATGATTCAACACGTTACACAGTTTCCGTGAGTCAAAATTCTTTTTCTGATGACACCCACTCAAAGAATTTTGACTCTCAGATTTTATTAGTTGCCAATCGCTTCCCCGAATTTAAATATGGAGACAAAATAAAAGTTTCTGGCAAATTACAACTGCCTGAAAACTTCGATTCGGGAAACGGCACAGAATTTGACTATATTTCATACTTATCAAAAGACAAAATCCACTTTTTAATTTATCGCCCTGAAATTAAAAAATTAGAAAGTAATCCATCAATAAATTCAGGGCAAGCAGTTATCTCTTCTTTGTATGCTCTAAAAAATATTTTTATTAAAAATATTTCTGCCATAGTGCCGGAACCAAACTCGTCACTTTTAAGCGGAGTTATTTTTGGCACCAAACAATCTTTGGGGCAAGAGTTACTCCAAGACTTTAGAAAAGTTGGACTTGTTCATATCGTAGTTCTTTCCGGTTACAATATAACCATTATTGCTATTGGCATTTTCTATTTAACTTCTTTTTTAAACAGAAGAAAATTAAGTTTTATATTAAGTGCCATTTTTATAATTTTATTTGCCATGATGGTTGGTTTGGGGGCTACGGTTATTCGCGCTTGTATTATGGCTATAATCGCCTTACTTGCCAGATTTTTAGGGAGACCCGCGGACGCTTTGCGCTGGCTTTTTATAGCTGGACTCCTTATGCTCATTTGGAATCCTTTAATTCTCTTTTCAGACCCATCTTTCCAGCTCTCTTTTATGGCTACATTGGGTTTGATATTATTTTCTCCGCATATCTTTTACTTCATATCAAAAAGTAAATTCAGTAAATTTATACCAATAAAATTTGGCTTTCGAGAAATTGTCGCAAGTACTTTAGCTGTCCAGTTTTTTGTCCTCCCCTTGCTTGTTAAGATGTCAGGTTTTATTTCCTTGATTTCTTTTGTGGTTAATCCACTTATTTTGCCACTAGTACCATGGGTGATGGCTCTAGGGGCTCTAACTGGCACTTTGGGAATCATTCCCTCTGTTCTTGGTCAAATTTTATCTTGGCCGTTTGGTATCCTCTCATACCTTCTCACTCAAATAATGATTACCACTGTAGAACTCTCTGCTCGCATTCCTCTCGCCACTCTCCAGACTGGTAGCATTCCTTTTTCAATAATTTTTATCTGGTACCTAGCTTATGGTTTTTTGTTTATGAAGTTAAAGAAAAATTTTCCTCAATAACTTGCCAGTTTAAATTTTCAAAAAAGTCTTCAATATAATTCTTTTTTCCAGAAGGTTGGTAGTCTGCGATGAATGAATGCTCCCACATATCAAGTCCGAGTAAGAGGGCGCAGTCTTGCAGTTGTCCTAAGTGTTGCTCATCAACCCATGCATTAAGTAACCTTTTTTCTTTTTTATCATAGTAGAGCATTGCCCAGCCTATGCCACGAGTGAGTGCAATTGCTTTAAATTTATTTAACCATGCCTCAAAAGATCCAAAATCATTTTCTATTTGTTTCTTAAGCTCACTTGTTTCTTCCAAATCTTTTACTCCACCTGAAAGAGATTCAAAATAAACTTCATGATTTCTCATACCATTGTATTCAAAACCAAATCTTCTTTGGACTTCTCCTAAGGCATAAGCATTTTTCTCTGAATCTACCATCATCTCTTCTATTTTTTCTAAAATTAAATTACTGTGCTTTACATACCCAGCATAGAGCTTTAAATGCTCTTCTATATTTTTTTCTGAAATACCTTTTAATTTTCCTATATTAAACTTTTTTTCTTCAAATTGCTTCATATTTTTATATTAGTTAATAGTCATCCATTATTATATCATTTAAATAATGAGAACTCGTAAATTAAAATTGGTCGCCATGATTGTTTTGTTGTTTTTGGCCATTTTTTCTTTTTATGTCGCTTTCCGTGAAGAAAGAAAGGGTATTTTAACTGTCGCTTTCTTAAATATTGGTCAAGGGGACGCTATATTTATTGAGGCACCAAGTGGCAATCAAATACTTATCGATGGGGGGCCGGGCAAATCAATACTTCGGGAATTATCAAAAGTAATGCCATTTTATGATCGTTCTGTTGATGTGGTCTTAGCAACACACGCAGACCAAGATCATGTTGGTGGGTTGCCAGATGTTTTTAAAAAATACAAAGTGAGTCTTTTTCTGGAAACGGGAGTAGCTGGACCCTCTTCGTCATATGAAGAGTTGGAGAAAATAGTTAATAATGATAAGGCTGATATCAAAAAGATAATAGCAAAAAGAGGAATGATGGTTGATTTGGGAGATGGGGCTGTTTTGCAAATTTTTTTTCCAGATAGAGATCCGAGCGGAATGGAGACAAACACCTCTTCTATTGTTACCAGATTAGTTTATGGAGAAAATGAGTTTCTCCTTACTGGTGATTCGCCTAAAGCGATTGAACAATATTTAGTCTCTTTAGGGAGTCAAGGACGTTCCTTGACAGATGCCCCAAAAGGAACGCCCTTGACTCTCCAAAGCGATGTATTAAAAGCAGGGCACCATGGTTCAAAAACTTCTAGTTCGGATAATTTTGTAAGAGCTGTTAACCCAGAGTATGTAGTTATCTCTGCAGGGAAGGATAATAGATATGGTCACCCGCACCAAGAGGTGGTAGACCTCTTTAATAAACTAAACATAAAAATCCTCCGCACCGATACAGAAGGCAGAATTGTTTTTAAGAGCGATGGGGTGGATTTGGAAGTTAAATAACCCCGGCTTTTTTCAAAGTGGCGTAGGCGCCGTTTTTTTGGATAGTTTTGATGGCTTTGGTGGAAAGGGTGAGATTAAAAGATTTGTTAAGTTCTGGCACAAAGACTTTCTTTTTCTGTAAATTAGCAAACTTCCTTGAGTTACCACAAGGGTTGAATTGGGTAGCGCGGGTCCTGTTTGAATAGGATCCGCTTACTTGTGATGATTTTCCTGTTACTGCACAACTTTTTGCCATAGTGATAAGTATGCTAACATAAAGATCTAATAGGCGCAAATCAGTATGGATTTCTTATTTATAATTATCATTTTAATAATGTCGGTGGTAGTGCATGAAGTCTCACACGGCTACGCAGCTTTGGCTTTGGGTGATTCTACCGCCAAATATGAAGGTCGTCTGACCCTTAATCCGCTATCTCACCTTGACCCCATGGGTTCAGTTGTCGTTCCTTTGCTTGGATATTTTGCTGGAGGTTTTATTATCGGTTGGGCTAAGCCGGTACCATTTAATCCTTATAATTTGAGACCAGAGAAATGGGGCATGCCTGTGCGAGCGGGCGAAGCGATAGTGGCGATAGCGGGCCCCCTTTCAAATGTTTCTTTGGCAATTATCTTTGGACTCATTATAAGATTGATGTCTGGATATGGACTCATGAACCCAGCATTTTTAAGTTTGGCCAGCTTTGTAGTTATGATAAATATCACTTTGGCCATATTTAATCTCATACCTATCCCGCCCCTTGATGGCTCTAAAATACTTTTTGCGCTTCTGCCTTACAAGTGGCAAGGCGTAAGAGAGTCTTTTGAAAAATTTGGTCTTATTTTTATCATCATATTTATTTTTTTTCTCTGGCAGGTAATGAGTCCTCTAGTGAGCTTTTTGTTTACCCTGCTCACGGGATTTCCCATCTAACTTGCAAATTTCCTTGCTTTATATTAGATTAGTATTGTCCGCGAAAGCGGATTTTATATGCCGACTATAAACCAACTCATAAAGAAAAAAAGAAAATCTCTACACGCCAAATCAAAGGCGGTAGCTTTGGCGCGCGGTTTCAATAGTATTAAAAACAGACCAATCTACTATCCGTCACCTTTTAAGAGGGGGGTTTGTGTCAAAGTGACAACCAAAACACCAAGGAAACCCAACTCAGCTATTAGAAAGATCGCCAGAGTTCGCTTGACCAATGGCATGGAAGTAACCGCTTATATACCGGGTATTGGACACAATCTGCAAGAACATTCAGTGGTAATGCTTCGTGGCGGAAGAGTAAAGGATATTGGGGTGCGCTATACCATAGTGAGAGGACGTCTGGACGCTCAAGGGGTAGATAAAAGGAGGACTTCTAGATCAAGTTATGGTGTTAAAAGACCCAAAGATAACAAATAATAAATAACTCACCCCTAACCCCTCTCTTACTTTAAGAGAGGGGGGGGGAAGGAAAAAAACAAACAAAAATATGAGAGGCGCAGTTAAAAACAGAAATATAGCAGGGCCGGATATAATTTTTAATTCTCAAAAAGTAGAGAAGTTTATTAACTATGTGATGCAAGAAGGTAAAAAAAATACCGCCCGAAAAATAGTTTATACAGCTTTTGATTTAATCAAGGAAAAAGCTAAAGTAGAAAATCCGATGGAAGTTTTTGATACCGCTTTGAAAAATGCTGGGCCTACTATGGAGGTGCGTTCTCGCAGGGTTGGGGGCGCTAATTATCAGGTGCCAAGAGAGGTGAGGCCGGAGAGACGAACCTATCTTTCAATGAAATGGATAATAGACGCTGCAAAGAATAAAAAAGGCAAACCTATGGCCGAAAAACTTTCTGAAGAAATAATAATGGCTTCTAAAAACGAAGGCGAGGCTATTAAAAAACGCGAAAACGTCCACAAAATGGCCGAGGCCAACAAAGCTTTTGCCCATTTTGCTTGGTAATCTATTGAATTAAACATTGAAAGGGTGTAGTACCCTTAAACGGAGGGCAAGTAATGGATAAAACCATTGGCGAATTTCGTAGTCTGGCTAGTTGGTTCATCACCCACAACAGTCTTCATGGCTTTAATGAGGATTTCTGTAATAGGGTGGATGAGAAATACAGAGCATTGTTAGAAGAAATCGCTTTTCAATTCATGATTGATGTCAACAAATTTGGGCAATTGGGAGACGCTGACGTACTTACTACTGCTCGAGCCATCTCATTATTCGAAGAGTTCAAGGATTTGATTGGTGGGGCAAAAAAAGCTTGGGAAAGAATGTAAGCCGTGGAACAAAAAGCCTCGGCTTTTTGTTTGCATAAAAATTGATTTTTTCAATCCATTTCCTCTCCCCAAACTTCATAAATTTTTTACTTTTTAACAATACACAGATTACTGACGACCGTCATTCATTTGTGTATTATAATAAGGGCAAGATGAATTTGGAGAAAAAGGTTAAAAAGGCAAATATACAAAAAGTTATTTTGGAAATAGTAAAACTGGCTGGAATTATTGGTATTGGAATGATTGCCCCAAATGTTTTGGTGGCTATGAAAAAAATGGGTTTCATTGTACACCCAAGGCAAATTGAATCAATAAAAAGATCCAGAGATGTTCTTATTGAAAGAGGTTTACTTGAAAACAAAAATGGGCAACTGAAAATAACACAAGGAGGAAAAAGATATTTGTTCAGATACTTGTCTCTGGGGGATAATAGGAAATTAAATAAAAATAAAAAATGGGATGGAAAATGGCGAGTACTTATTTTTGATATTCCTGAAAGTAGGAGATTTGACAGAACAAATATTCGTCAAGCTCTCATCTCAATCGGGTTTATGAGATTGCAAGACAGTGTCTGGGTTTATCCATATAGTTGTGAAAATATAATATCTCTTTTAAAAACTGAAACCGAAACAGAGGAGAATGTCTTATATATGATTGTAGAAGCATTGGAAAATGACGAAGAAGTAAAAAAATACTTTGGACTTAATAAAAAATAGATATTATTTAATTTTTGGATATACACAGATTATAGACGACCGTCAGTAATGTGTGTAAGTGATATCTATATAAAATCTACAAAAATGGCCGAAGCCAACAAGGCCTTTGCTCACTTCGCTTGGTAATTTTTATACAAAAATAAAGCCACCAGTATGCATACCAGTGGCTAGCTCTTTCCCGTACCTTAGAACCAGTTTGAACCCCAACATCTAGGGTTTGTGGACACTTGTGGCGTCCAATGTTACAGGTCCATCGTTTCAACTCGCTCACCCAAAACGAGTTCCCAGCCTTTGGATCCGAGGGAGCTAATGACATACTACCCCCATCCAATCTCTTGTCAAGAGTTATCCACTTTTTGCAATTTATAAGAGAGTTGGTGTATATTTCTGAATTTTACAAAAAAAGAAGCTCCGAAATCTCGGAGCTCAATACTTGGTGTTGTGGCGGGATTATTTCTTCCGCCGCTCAATTTCCTTCTGGAGCAATTGAATTTCTCTCCGGTAGTCCGTTCCGCCATCATCATCTCCTGTTTCTGCATCTGTCAATCTTTGGGCCGCACGAAGTTTTGCTAGATCCTCTGCCAGTTCCCATGGTGTCCACGTGGACAAATCATTACCATACATTTTTCCAAGGATAACATAAGCAGTATTGTGGGTGCGGTGGAATTCTCCGAGGGTGACGAAAATCTTCATTTCGGGGGTTAAAGCGTTTGGGTCAAATGGTCCCATAAAGTTCTCCTTCTGGTTTGAATCTAACATCTGGGGGTCTATTTTGCAATTTATTATATATTAGTGTATATTTTGAATGTTCCTAAGGGGATTTTTTATTTGCTTCGCCAAGCCGAAGCCCTTCAAATATTTCAGGGCGAAGGCTGGTCTAATTTATAATTTACATGAATCGCGATTATCCATTAGAGAGAGTTAGAAATTTTGGGATTATAGCCCACATTGATGCTGGCAAGACTACTGTCTCCGAGTGCATTTTGTATTACACTGGTAGCCAACACAAAATAGGTGAGGTGCACGAAGGAGAGACTACTACCGACTGGATGGAACAGGAGCGTGAGCGCGGCATTACTATTACCGCCGCCGCCATCACTTGTTTTTGGGCGCCAACATATTTGAGTGTGGAAGAGCGAAAAAACAAAGATAACAAATGTCGTTTTAATATTATAGATACTCCGGGACACATTGATTTCACGGTAGAAGTGAAAAGATCAATGCGGGTGTTGGACGCGGCAGTTTGTGTATTTGATGGAGTGGCTGGGGTAGAACCACAATCAGAAACCAACTGGCGATATGCCGAAGAGGCGCAAGTACCCAGACTTTGTTTTATAAACAAGTTGGATCGAACTGGCGCTAACTTTGAAAAATCTTACCAATCTATTTTAAGTAGGCTTTCTAAAAAAGCGGTGCGTATGCAGATACCAATAGGTGAAGAAGACAAGCACGAAGGTGAGATTGATTTACTAAAAATGAAGGCCTATAAATTTGAAGGTCAGCTTGGTGGGGATGTAATAGAAGGAGAAATACCAGAAAATCTAAAAGCAGACGCTTTAAAATACCGAGCTGAACTTGTAGAAAGAATTGTAGAAAATGATGAAGAGATGATGAATAAATATTTGGCTGGTGAAGAAATTGCTGTAGCCGATTTGAAAAAGATTTTGCGTCAGGCCGTTATTGCCAACAAAATATTTCCTGTTTTTTGCGGTTCAGCCTTAAAAAACAAAGGAGTTCAACTGGTTTTGGATGCGGTGGTTGATTTTCTTCCCTCACCTTTGGATATGCCAGCCATCAAGGGTATTGATCCAAGAAGTGGCGAAGAGATAGAGAGACATCCGGATGATAAAGAGCCTTTTTCGGCCCTCGCCTTCAAACTTCAAGCCGACCCATTTGTGGGACAACTCACGTTCTTTAGGGTTTATTCGGGGACCATTGAATCTGGCTCCTATATTTATAATGCAACCACTGGAGACAAAGAAAGATTGGGTCGTATTGTGAGGCTCCAAGCTGACCAGAGAGAAGAAGTTAAAAAAGTATTTGCCGGAGAAATCGCTGCTGCCGTTGGTCTTAAAAGTGCCAAAACCTCTCACACTTTTTGTGACGAAAACAATCCTATTATTCTAGAAGAGATTATATTTCCAGAACCAGTTATCTCTTTGCGGATAGAACCAAAAACTAAAGTAGACCAAGAGAAAATGGGTATGGCCTTAAAAAGACTTTCAGATGAAGATCCGACTTTCCGCATCAAGGGGGATTCTGAGACGGGCGAGACCGTGATTTCTGGTATGGGCGAGCTCCATTTGGATATTATTGTAGATAGGATGAAGAGGGAATTTGGCGTAGAAGCCAATGTTGGTGCTCCGCAAGTGGCTTATAAAGAAACTATCACTGGCACTGCTGAAGCGGAAACCAAATACATCAAACAAACTGGAGGTAAAGGTCAATACGGTCACGTCAAGCTAAACATTAAACCTTTGGAACCAGAAGTGGAAAATAAAAAGAAACAAAAAAATATTCACAGAAGTGAAGATTTTGAATTTATTGATTCTATCAAGGGTGGTGTTATCCCTGCCGAATTTATCCCAGCGGTTGAAAAGGGGGTGAAAGAAGCAATGGAGCGAGGCATTGTAGCGGGCTACAAAATGGTCAATGTCTCTTGTGAGCTTACTTTTGGTTCTTACCATGATGTTGACTCATCTGAAATCGCTTACAAGATTGCCGCCTCCCAAGCTTTCCAGGAAGCCGCTAAAAAAGCAAGGCCAGTTATTCTGGAGCCAATTATGAAAGTGGAAGTGGTTGTCCCTGAAAAATTTATGGGTGATATTACTGGACACCTATCTTCCAAGCGAGGACTAATAGAGGGTATGGATGATCGTGCTGGTCTCAAGGTAGTCAAAGCCAAGGTGCCCCTCTCTGAACTTTTTGGTTATGTTACCACTCTCCGCTCAATGACTGAAGGCCGTGGCTCCGCCAACATTGAATTTGACCACTATGCCATTGTGCCTCCAAACGTGGCCCTCTCTATTGTTGAGTCAAGGAAGTAAATTTTAATTTCTAAAATATTAAATTTGATTATAGAAAGAAGATTTGCTATAATCGTTTCATGTCAAGTATGACTTTTAAAATAAAACAAGCTGAACCTAAGTCAAAAAATGTAACTATTAGTTTTGATGCACAGAAATTTGAAAGAATCGCAGGCAATTTTGGTTTTTTTAATCAAGATTTTTTAGAAAGTCTAAATAGAGCAGAGAAAGATATTAAAGCTGGTAGAGTTCAAAAAATAAAAAGTTTAGCTTTTCTTCGTAAATAAAATGTTTGAAGTAGTTGTTACTCAAGAGTTTGTTAAAAGATATTCGCTTTTGCCCATAAGTATTCAGAAGAAAGCAGAGAAACAAGAAAAATTTTTTAGACAAAATCCTTTTTATCCATCGCTAAATACTGAAAAATTAGAGCCAAAAGGAAAACAACTTTGGAGTTTTAGAGTTGATAAGAGTTACAGAGTACTTTTTAGATTTGGTTTCAATAAGACAGTCATGTTTCTTACAATAGGTCCCCATGATTGGATATATAAAATAGCTTTTAAATCTTTTTAATAATATGAAATCCAAAAAATACGAGCTGGAGATTGGCGGGGAGAGACTTATTGCAGAGTTTACAGATTTGGCTGAAAATGCGCACGGTTCGGTGATATTGCGACTAGGGGACACGGTAGTATTGGCTACCGCAGTTATGTCTAAAGGAGAAAAAGATTTGGAGTATTTTCCTCTCTCGGTTGAATACGAAGAAAGATTTTATGCCTCGGGGCAAATTTTAGGTTCCCGATTTGTGAGGAGAGAGGGCAGGCCTTCGGATGAAGCCATACTTTCTGGGCGCATTGTTGATAGGACTATCCGGCCTCTTTTTGACAGTGATTTGAGAAATGAAATCCAAGTGGTGGTGACAGTGCTCTCGCTTGATAAATACGACCCCGATGTTTTGGGGGTGATTGCTTCTTCGCTTGCTCTTGGTGTTTCCGACATTCCTTGGAATGGCCCAGTAAGCGCTGTGAGAATCGGTAAATTAAAAAACCTACCTGCGCAGGCAGGTAGCGAAGAATTTTTAGTAAACCCTTCTTACGAAATTAGAGAAGGGGGTGTTGAATTAGATATGATGGCTTGTGGCAGAGACGGTACTATAAATATGATTGAGGTGGGGGCAAGCGAACTTCCAGAAGAGATACTCGTAAAAGCTTTGGAAAGGGCTAAGATTGAATTAGAAAAGTTACAAAAATTTCAAGAAAAAATAATAGGAGAGGTTGGTAAGAAAAAAATAGAAGTCAAGAAAACAGAAGTACCCAAAAATTTAGAAGAAGCTTTTAAAATACAAGTAATTTCAAAGTTGGCGAGCGTTTTGGGTGAGGCTGGCAAACATAAGATATACGCTTTAGAGGATGAATGGTTTAAATATTTAAATGAAAATATACCAGAAGCAGACCAGAGAATTGCTAAAAAACTTTTTCATGAAGCCATAAATGATTTTATTCACAAAATTTCTATTGACGACAATAAACGTATAGATGGTAGAGGTTTTGATGAATTGCGAAATTTATTCGCTAAAGCCGGAGGTCTTTCTTCCGTGCTTCATGGCTCGGGCATCTTTTATAGAGGGGGGACACATATACTTTCGGCACTGACTCTGGGCGCCCCGGGAGACTCTCAGGTTATAGATGGTATGGAGAGTCATACTGACAAAAGATTTATGCATCATTACAATTTCCCCCCATTTTCTTCTGGTGAGGTAGGGAGAATAGGGGTGACAAATAGAAGGATGGTTGGGCATGGTGCTCTAGCAGAAAAAGCTTTAATCCCGGTAATCCCGAACAAAGACACTTTTCCCTACACAATTCGTATCGTATCTGAAGCGCTCTCATCAAACGGTTCCACCTCTATGGGTTCAGTCTGTGCTTCCACCTTGGCTCTTATGGATGCTGGGGTACCTATTTCTAAACCGGTGGCCGGTATTGCTTCAGGATTGATGATGTCCCTCGACCCCTTCGACAAAGCTCAGGATAAATCCGCTCGGGATAAAATTTTGTCATACAAAATTTTAACTGATATTCAAGGTCCAGAAGACGAGCATGGCGATATGGATTTTAAGGTTGCGGGCACAAGAGATGGGGTGACGGCGGTCCAAATGGACGTCAAGGTTGATGGTATCCCCATCTCCATTCTCAAAGAAGCGTTTGAAAAAGCTAAAGTGGCGAGAATGAAAATTTTGGATGTGATGGAGGCTGAAATAAAGAGCCCCAGAAAAGAGTTGTCGCCCAAAGCGCCAAGAATTATTTCCATCAAAATCAAGCCAGAGCAGATTGGGATGGTTATTGGCACGGGCGGTAAAGTAATAAATGAAATAAAAGATTTGACCGGGGTGGAGATTGATATAGAAGAAGACGGCATGGTTTATATAACCGGTGAAGGTGGAGGCGCCGAAAAAGCTAAAGCTTTAATCGAAGATATAGTTAAAGAATACAAAGAAGGGGATAGGGTCTTGGGGGAGGTGGTACGAGTGGCCGACTTTGGAGTCATCGTAAAGATTGGTCCAAAGAGCGATGGACTAGTTCATGTCTCCGAAATTGCTCCATTTAGAATAGAAAAAGTAGAAACATATATGAAGGTTGGTATGAAAGTGCCAGTGATGATAAAAGGTATAGATGACAAGGGACGACTCAAACTTTCTATCAAAGATGCTGACCCAAATTTTATTCAGAAGAAATAGTTCCTTTTCTCAAATAGAATAAATAGTATAATATAAATATGAATCCAGAAGAAAAGGAAGATACCTCCAAAGATTTCGGAAAAGTAATTGACGCTTTGCATAACAAGCAGAAGCTCTCTTCCTTGCGTACTTATCAGGGCGATATGGCCGAGTTTATAAAAGATAAAAATGAATCGGTGATTTCGGTCGCGGTTAAAGAAAAAGTTCGTGACGAAAGAAGAGAAGAACAGATAGAAAAAGTAGAAGAAAAAATAGATCTTTATCATCCAATCCAAACACCAACTTCAAATAAAAAAGGTTTTCAAATAAATTTAACAATGATTTTTTTAAGTCTGCTACTCATCGTTGGTGGCTCGGTCGGCTTCTTTTATGCTTTTGAATTTATAAAAAATGGCTCTCCACCCAAAACTGCTACTAAAGAAGAAATAATTCCTTATAACAATTTAATTACCCTAGCCAATGTAACAAATGTAAATTTGGGAGAAGAGTTTGGGAAACTTTCCTCTAGCGCCGGTATTAATATCGTAAAAATATCTGATGCAAATGGAGAGTCTTTCCAAAAAATTCAAGATTTCTTAAATTTTTTACAAATATCGCCACCTTCTGAACTCGTCAGAACTTTGAGAGATGAGTATGCGCTTGGGGTAATTTCTCAAAATGAAGTTAATTCTTCTTTTATGGTGATAACCGTGGATGATTTTGGTAGAGCTTTTGCCGGTATGCTCGATTGGGAGAAAAGTTTAGAGAAAGATTTATTTTTTTTGAGTAGAGAATTGCCCAAGGAGCCTGAAGTGCAAACTGATCTTGAAGAACCAATCCAACCCACCCAACCATCTGAAACCATTTTTACATGGAAAGATGTGATTATTAAAAACAAAGACACGAGGGCTCTAGTAGATGAAGGCGGTAGAAGTATTATTGCATATACGTTTCTTGATAAAAACACCATTCTTATAACCGACAACACTTTGGTTATAGGAGATATTACCTCTGCCTACAATACTCGCTCAGTTGCTAGATAGTTTAATTTGGGAGAAGTAAATACCTATAAACTAATTAAATAACATGGAAGCAATAAATAATCCAGAAAGTTTTGAAATTTTTAAGAGTAGGGTTGCGGAAATTTTTAAAAATGAAGGGCTTTCTGAGGGTTTAAAATCTGAGATTGAAGATTGGATCAAGTTAGCATATGAGAGGCATCATAAATATGGTAGCTCTGCAGAAGAAAGAATTTTAATTCAATTGCAAATGGCCCAAATATATGGATCTACAGAGCAATATGATAGCTCGTGGAAACTTTTATCTGAAGCGTGGGATTATGCAGATGGGATGAAAAATACTGAATTAGTCAAAGAAGCTGAAGATTTGATAGATTCTATACATGGAAGAAAAGACCAGAACGAGCTTTCATAAATTTACTATTTATGCTAAAATGGTGCCATGAGAAAGGACATAGACACAAAATATTTTAAGAATAAATTGGCCGAAGAGCTTCTTTTGGTTGAAAAAGAGCTTAATGATATTGGCCGAAGAAATCCAGATAATAAAAATGATTGGGAAGCCGAGCCAACGGTGATGAATCAAGATAGCGCAGACGAAAATGAAACGGCTGATAATATAGAAGAATTTGAGAGTAATACGGCCGTCCTCAAAGAATTGGAAATAAGATACAACGATATAAAAGATGCTCTAGTGAAAATTGAAAAAGATGAGTATGGTTTTTGTGAAGTCTGTAAGGCTCCAATCGAAGAAGATCGCCTTATCGCCAACCAAGCCGCTCGCACCTGCAAAGAACATATGCAATAATGTTGCTAGTTTGAATTTATGGACAATAATAACTCTCAAAATTATAGATAAAATTCTTTCCACCTTTAAATTTACAAATTAACTAATCACTAAATAAAATGAATAATCAAAATCTAGGCAGTCAAATACCGCCGGTAGAACCGCAAAATCAAGGTGTGCCGGTAGCTCAAAGCAACAAGAAGCTAACTACAGGCTTGAGCCTGTTAGTTACTGCGCTTTTAGTATTGGTAGGTTACTTATTATTTGGCAACAAAACTGTTGCTCCGGAAAAAGTAGAGGATAACAAACAAACTAACGACCAAATTCAGCCAATAGAAAACCAAGTCGCCGGTTGGAAAACTTATAGTAATGCAAGAGCAAATTTTGAAGTTAGATATCCTAGTGAATTAGCAATCAAAGCTGGCAGATCTATCTCTGGAGGGGAAACAGTTCAGTTTAGTTCAGGAAAAAGCGAGGTTGCGGAAATTCTAGTCAATGTAGAGGGCGGAACATTGTCTGATGTATATTCTTCCTTAGAGAATGCCTTAGATGGCATGCGCGGCGTTAATAAATTTTCTTCCAACGTAAACCAAGAAGCTGGTACCATCTCTGTCGGCGGAGTAATTGGTTATAAATTCCAAACGGTTATGGCGAATAATACAAATGAAATAGTAAGAGAAGATATTGTGTTTGGCAAGTACGGTCTTATATATATTATAACTTTCCAAGAACAAATTTCGGGTCAATCCAAGGAATTCCTATCTAGTTTTAAATTTACAACCCAAGCTGAAACCGCTAATTGGAAAACTTATAGTTTAAGTGGAACCAATACTAGCTTGCAGTTTAGTTATCCTGAAAGCATGGGTTTGGTAGAAAAAAATCAAAAAAAATTTCTCGATGGAAGTAATTTTAGTTTGGTTACTCTAGAGAATAATCAATTGCTTGTTTCGGTATTCGTTAATGACCCTGGCAGAGGACTCGGCGGGGAGTTAACCGTTAACAAAAAAATTCAGGTAGCAGGAATTGAAGCTAGCTATCAAGGTTTGGCGACTTCAGCAGAAATGGAACCCGATGTAAGTAAAAGGAAAAAAGGAGCCCTCATACAATTTTTTAAAGATGGAGATGAATATGCAATACTCTTTTGGTATTCCGCATCAGGAATAGACCAAACCCAAGTAATCAATGAAATTCTGGCCAGTGTTAAATTTACTCAGTAAAAAATTATGAAAAAAATAACAATTATTATCTCAATTATTGTTGCAAGTTATCTCGTATTAACCAGTATTCTAACTGCAACAGGAGTTTGTCCAAAATATAGAAATTTAATGCCTAGAATTGTTGGAACTGGTATAGAAAATATTAAAGGTCCAAATGATGCAAAACCTTGGCATATTTTGTTTTGTCCATTTGCAGAAAAAGTTTATTAAATTACCCCCTTTTCTTTTTAGTTTTTAAAAATTCTACTTGAGTAATTTCAGATTGTTCGATTATTTAAAAAAGAATACTTTATTTTGATTCAATTCTTCAATCCAGAGTTCCAAAGCCTCTCGGGCATATCTTTTAGCATCTTCAAAGGAATTACCGAAAGTAACGCACCCTGGAAAATCCGGAAAAGAAACATTAAACCCTTTTTGTTCGTTAGGGGTAAAAATGGCATTATAAGATAATATCTTTTGGGATTTTTTATTCATGAAAATATGATAACATGAATATATGTCCTACGCTAAAGTTCATAGCGCTCAAGCCTCTCTTTTGAAACCCTATATTGTTGACGTAGAAGCAGACCTCTCGCGAGGTCTTAATTCTTTTTCCATTGTAGGGCTAGGGGATAAAGCTGTTGATGAGGCCAAAGACAGGATAAGCGCTGCTGTCAAAAATAGCGGATTTGAATCTCCAAAGTCCAAAAATCATAAAGTAGTTATCTCCCTTGCTCCCGCAGAAGTCAAAAAAGAAGGCTCTGGGCTTGATGTGGCCATTGCTCTTTCATATCTTTTAGCAAGTGGCGACATTATTTTCGATCCAAAAAATAAAATATTTTTAGGCGAGCTTTCACTTGACGGCTCTTTACGAGGAGTCAAAGGCGCTTTAGCTTTTGCGAGGAAAGCTAAAGAAAAAGGTTTTAAAGAAATATATTTACCTTTGCAAAATGCTCCGGAGGCTGCTTTGGTAGACGGCTTACTTATTTATGGCGCGGAAACTCTAATGGAAATAATAAATCATGTTTCTCGCGATACTGATATAAATCAAAAATTAAAACAAGAAAAAAAGAAAGAAATAAAAAATTTGCATAACATTTCTCTAGACCTCTCTGACATAAAAGGACAGGAGGGTGCTAAGAGAGCCTTGGAGATAGCGGCCGCCGGCGGACACAATATAGCCTTGTACGGCCCTCCGGGGACCGGCAAGACAATGCTGGCCAAAGCTCTTCCCGGGATACTTCCACCACTTTCTTTCGATGAAGTTTTGGAAGTAACAGAAATACATTCTATGGTCGGGGCTTTAAGTGATATTTTGCTTGCCGAGCGACCCTTCCGCTCGCCCCATCATACCGCTTCCCATGTCGCCATTATTGGCGGTGGCTCAAATCCAAGGCCGGGAGAAGTTACTCTGGCCCACAAAGGAGTGCTTTTCTTAGATGAGTTTCCAGAATTTGAAAATAAGGCAATTGAGTCTTTGCGTGAGCCTTTGGAAGAAAGATCGGTTTCTGTCTCTCGAGCTCGGGGTACTGTTAAATTTCCGGCACATTTTATACTTGTGGCGGCCATGAACCCTTGCCCTTGTGGCAACTTCGGTATTAAAGGCAAACCCTGCACTTGTGCACCCCTTCAAATTGAGAGATACAAAAGAAAAATCTCGGGGCCCATAGTCGATCGTATTGATATTTGGACTGAAGTTTCTAAAGTAGATCATGAAAAACTCACAGAAAAAGCAGAACAAAGCGAAAGCATTCCCGCCAGAGAAAGGATAATAAAGGCAAGAGGATTGCAGGCAAAAAGGTTTAGAGACGCTGGAAGAAAAATCAGCACCAATTCTGAAATGAGCGCCCGCGATATCTCTACAGTTCTGAAAATATCAGATGAAGTCAAAGAAATTTTAAACAAATCTGCTCGCACCTTGGACCTCTCGGCTCGTTCTTATCATAAAATAATAAAACTAGCTCGGACTATAGCCGATCTAGAATCTTCCCTTGAAATTTCTCCTTCCCATATTTTGGAAGCCATCTCTTATCGCCCAAAACAAGCACAGTATTAGGTAATTTGTTCGAAACATATCACCTGATAATACTTAAAAAGATATCCACATCAAAATATTGACATTCTGATATATATAGAATAATATATTTGTATGGTCACTCGTCATAATAACCCAAAAAGATTATCAAAAGAAGGTCCAAAATTGGACTACAATTATTTTGCTTCGGAATTAGCTGATGCGGAGTATGCTCTAGGTTTATTAGAAGGATCTCAAAAGAAGCTTCAAAATTCTGAATTGCTTATATCGCCACTTACGGCTAAAGAGGCGGCAGTAAGCTCAAAAATTGAAGGAACCCAGAGTACAGTTTCTGATGTTTTTCTTCATGAAGCTGTTGGTGCAACTAGATATCCCGATATTGCAGAGGTGGCAAATTACAGAACAGCAATGCAATTTGCCATAAAAGAACTAAAAGATAAAAAAATTCTTTCTAAACATCTTATTCGTTCAATGCATAAAATGTTATTAGACAATACTAGACACAGAGGATTACTCGGGACTTTTCGAACTGGAGATGTTTGGATTGCAAAAAAAATTGGAGACCCGATTGAAAAAGCTATCTATGTTCCACCAGAAGCACATTTTGTTGATGAATACATTGATGATTTATTGGAATATTTAAAAAATGGGACAGAATGCACTTTAATAAAAGCGGGTGTTGTCCACTATCAATTTGAAGCAATTCATCCCTTTGAAGACGGAAATGGGCGCATTGGACGTTTGATGATTCCCTTAGTTTTACATCACAACAATAGATTATCCAAGCCAATTCTTTACATAAGCGGATATATGGAAGCTAATAGAGATGAATATATAGAAGTACTTCATTCTGTAGATGAAAGTGGAAGAATGGAACCGTGGTTAAAATTTTTCTTAAAGTCTGTGGCGGCACAGTTGAGAGAAACACAAGAATTAGTAAGTGGTATTTATATGCTCTATGATTCTATAAAAACACGCTTCGATACCAGTAAATCCCCTTATCTGGTTGGTTTTCTTGATTTTATATTTAGGTCCCCATTTTTTACGGTTCCTATGGTATTAGATGAAACTAAAATTTCTTCTAATTTAACTGCAAAAAGATTAATAAAAACTTTTGTAGAAGCAAAGTACCTTGTCGAAATTCCGGAGAGATTTCATAGAGCAAAAGTATATAGGTTTAAGCCTTTACTTGATTTATTGAAATAAATGAAAAATGTTTATTTAGTTATTTTTGTTGCAGTTATATTACTTGGTGTATTTTTTTCATACCAAAAAAGAGAGATAAAAATTTTGTTTGTTGGTGATATGTTTTTTGATAGATATATAAGGCAGGTGGGCGAGAGCAAGGGAGAAGATTTTATTTTTTATTGTATTAGTAATTTTTTGAAAGACTCAAGTTTGGTGGTGGGAAATTTGGAAGGTCCGATTACAGATAGCCCTTCGGTGAGCCAAGGGACAGTGGTAGGAAGTCCGGAAAATTATGTATTTACATTTCCGCCCAGCACCGCCAAACTTTTGGCGCGTAATAATATAAAAATCGTAAATTTAGGAAATAATCATATAAACAACTTTGGAGGGTGGGGAGTATCTTCAACTAAAAAATATTTGGCCGAAGCTGGAATTAAATACTTTGGCCAACCCCGCGAAGCTCGTAGCGATAGCGAAGATGTGAAGTGGGGCAACATTTCTTTCATTTCCTATAACGAGTTCGGTGGAGATTCTAAAGAAAAGGTGGCTCAAAAAATTAAAGAAGAAAAAGAAAGTGGGCAAATGGTTTTTGTTTATGCTCATTGGGGAGATGAATACGCGGAAGTCCCGCTACGAGTTAAAAATGTAGCCAAACTTTTTGCCAAAAGTGGCGCAGATTTTATTATTGGTTCGCATCCCCACGTTATTTTACCTTCACAAAAAGTGAGTGATACCATTGTTTATTATTCTCTAGGCAACTTTATATTTGATCAATATTGGAACAAAGAAGTTTCTACCGGCTTGGTCTTGGAATTAAATATAAAAGGTAAAGAAATAAATGTTATTGAACACAAAGTCTCTTTAAACCGAGACGGAAGAACGTGCTTGGTAAATTGACTGAAAAGACTACCATTTAAATACAAAAAATCAAAGTTGAGAATCACTATTAAACAAAAACAACCCCGCCCATAATTCTGGCGGAGTTGTTTTGTGACATTGAGATTTACTATCTGTCGGCAAGTTGAGATCGTAAGATGAAAACATGTTTTTCTAAAAGACCGATGAGCTGGGTTTGTAGATTCTTGAGCCTTTGCTCCATTACAATCCTCCACTCCATTTGCAGAATTGCAACTTTTTTGTTGAGCAACACAATTAATTCTTTCTGGAGGGTGTTTAATTGCATCTCAAGAGTGGTTGTATTTTGTGTATTGACTTGGGCGTAGATTTTACCTGAAGGCAAAACTAAAACCGAGAACACCAACGTAATTACCAAGAATGTACCAATAAGATTTTTCATAAGCCTGTTTATTTTAATGTGCTTATAAAACCGACCCTACTTTATTGTAAGACGTATGATTCTGGTATTTCTTTCAGACAAAATATACCGCTTGACCGTGAAATTTTTGGAGTTTTGTGGGTGAGTAACACGAAGAGAGAGATAAATGTTATTACTACACACTCAAACTGAAATGTGCTAGATTATGGGCGGAGGTGAGCCGTGCAAAATTTAACGACTACAGAAGGGGTTGTGAGAACTGACCCTAGACAAGTGGAAATTTTGAAGAATGCGGGTTTTGTTCATGTCACGGGGCTTGTTGTGAGAAACAAGTTTGGTGGACAATGGATTCTTAGACCTGCCAATGAGCATCTGAGGGGGTACTTTGGATTTTGCTTGGGGAGTGCTCTTTTAGTGGCTGTGACAGAAGTTGGTGAATGGTGGATAAGTTCGGCGGACCATCACGATGTTACAGGGAAAGCCCTGAAGACAGTATGTCCTAAGGGGCGACATACTGAAATCAATCAAGAGATGAGTTTTATCGAAGGCACGTTTTTTGTACCGTATGCCTTATTGAAGAGGGTGTATGATCCGTACTGTCGCCCATATGCATCCGAAAACAAGAGCAGTTCTGAGGTGTAGTCGGCCACCACGCTGCACTCCGTCTGATGACATGCCGCCCGGCTTTCGTTGGGCGGCTTTTTATTTACCGTTACATTTAAATATTAAATTTTGCGAAGTGGTGGAGATGCCGATATTGAAACCGGATGCAAACAAGTTTTGATAATGCTTCTACGCGATGTATTCAACTTTATTCTGTCTTGCGACAGAAATTTGATATTTGTTCTATAAAGTTAACGAAACAAACAAATATCTAGTTTCTTATTTCAAATATAGAGCGAAACACTTTCTATATTCTAAGCCCGATTTATTACAATCATTCTTTTCTCCGGACGAAAAAAAGATGACCGTCGCTTAGGCGAACTTAATAAAATTAAGTTCTGACATAAGCGAAAGCAAAGTCATTGACTCCAAAATATGGAGAAACAACAGCTTTTGCTTGTGCAACAATGTTTTTAGCATTTATGCTTTCCAAACTTTTAAAGAGTTTTTGGAGCTCTACCGCGCGCATTGTCAAAGAATCTCATTTGTCTAAACCTGTCATCCCCGTTCTAGAATCTAGAGTCTGGAATCTAGAGTCCAGGACGGGAACTTTTGGATATTTATTTTTTCATTTTACGTCCACCAGCTTGTTTCCAGATTCTGGTTCCTGGATTCTAGCTTCTGGTTTCTCTCCTCACCTCTCTCTCCGTATCTCTCTTTTTAATACTCTCGCGTTTGTCGTATTTTTTCTTGCCACGAACCATGGCGATTTCTAATTTGAGCTTTCTACCCTTATTATACACCGAAATTGGTATAATTGTCAATCCTTTCTGTGACTCCTCTTTTGAAAGACGTTCTATTTCCTTTTTTGTTACAAGCAGGCGGCGATTTCGCAAGGGATTGTAACCATTGGGGGTGTTCCCCGACTGGTAAGGGGGGATTTGCATATTGATGACATAAGCCTCGCTGCCCCTTATGGTGATATGGCCCCCCTCCAAAGAGCCTTGCCCTTTTTTGAGAGATTTAACCTCAAAACCAAGCAATTCTATGCCGGCCTCGATTTTTTCAAGGATTTCGTAATTAAAATATGCTTTTTTGTTCTGTATCAGGGGCATTTATAGTGAGTTTACTTGTACTGAGGGATTCGAAGTATTAAACCCATATTTCATATAATATCATTTTCGTGCTATTATTGCTCCGTTACTTCGGTAACTCAAAAATTATGGCAAAGCAAAACAAAAAAAATGACCCTAAAAAAGTTTTTTTGGACAAAATTCCAAATGGAGCAATGAAGAGTTCTTTTTTTGGTAATTTTGCAATTAGTATTTTGATTTTGTTTTTTGTAATCTCTATTTATTCTTTAGTTTCTAATAATAAAAACAAAGAGAAGATAAGCATTTCCGAACTGGCAAAATCGGTGCAAGGGGGTGTAATTAAAGAAATTTCAGTCAAAAACGGAGTGATTGAAGCCGTATTTAAAGACGAAACGATTAAGACTTCAAAAAAAGAAGATAGTTCAAGTATTGCCGAAACTCTTGCTAGTTATGGAGTTACCACCGAAGATCTTAGTAAAATAAAGGTAAGTGTAAATCAGGATGGCGGGTTTTTCTACTGGCTCTTAAATCTTTCGCCAATATTATTCCCCATTCTTTTCATTGCTGTTTTTATTTGGCTTATGACTCGTCAGATAAAAGGGGCGGGGATGCAAGCATTTTCGTTTGGTCAATCAAGAGCAAGGCTCACAGCTCCAGATGATACTAAACAAAAAGTAACATTTAAAGACGTGGCTGGATGTAAAGAAGCCAAAGAAGAGCTATCGGAAATTGTAGATTTTCTTAAAAATCCTAAAAAGTTTTTTGAAATTGGTGCCAGGATCCCCAAGGGAATACTCCTCATGGGCGCTCCCGGGACTGGTAAAACGCTTTTGGCTAGGGCGGTGGCCGGTGAAGCAAATGTCGCCTTCTTTTCTATTTCTGGCTCTGAATTTGTAGAAATGTTTGTTGGGGTAGGAGCTTCTAGAGTTAGAGATCTTTTTAATGTTGCCAAAAAAGCGGCGCCCGCCATTATCTTTATGGATGAGATTGATGCCGTGGGTAGAGTGCGTGGTGGAGGTATGGGTGGTGGCAATGATGAAAGAGAACAAACTTTGAACCAGATTTTAGTTGAAATGGATGGTTTTGAACCGGCTGAAAAGGTGGTGGTAATGGCGGCTACCAATCGGCCAGATGTTTTAGACCCCGCCTTACTTCGTCCGGGAAGGTTTGACAGGAGGGTTACTATTGATTTACCAGATAGAGCCGACAGAGAAGAAATTTTAAAAATTCACTCAAAAGAAAAACCGTTTGCCGAAGATGTAAACTTGGCCGTTGTAGCTGAGAGGACGCCTGGGTTTTCTGGGGCTGATTTATACTCACTTATGAATGAGGCGGCAATCTTGGCCGCCAGAGAAAACAGGACTAAGGTGGCTCAATTTGATTTGGTGCGTTCTATTGAAAAGGTGATGCTTGGTCCAGAAAGACGTAGCCACATCTTGTCCAAAAAAGAAAAAGAAATCACCGCTTATCATGAAGCTGGGCACGCATTGGTCGCAAGTGTCTTGCCATATGCCGATCCGGTACACAAAATTTCTATAATTTCTCGTGGTCGGGCTGCAGGATACACCTTGAAACTTCCGATTGAAGATAGAAAGCTCCAGTCTAAAAATGAATTTTTAGATGATATTGCAATGTCTCTAGGTGGTTATGTTACGGAACAAGTGGTTTTTGGAGATTTGACTACGGGCCCATCAAATGATTTGCAGGTTTCTACCGCCTTAGCTCGAGATATGGTGACCAAGTATGGTATGTCAGAAAATCTGGGACCTATAGCCCTTGAAGGTGCGGGAGGTAAAGCGCTTTTTGGCAGGGGAGTAAATGAAAAAGAATATTCAGAAGAAGTGGGCTCTTTGATAGACAAAGAAGTTTCCAAAATAATGAAAGACGCACATGAAAAAGCCTTGAAAATTATTACCGAAAACAGAGCGCTCCTTGATATTATTGCCAAAAGGCTCGTAGAAACAGAATCAATTGAACGCGACGAATTTGAAAATATTTTGATCTCAAACGGTATCCAACCCAAGAAAAAAGAAATTTTGGTCTAATTATTTTTTTGTGTTATATTTTGAGCTATGCGCGGTTAGCTCAGTTGGTAGAGCAGACGACTTATACTCGTCCTGTCGGGGGTTCGAATCCCTCACCGCGCACTTCGATAAGCTCAGTGTAAACTATTTTACTCCATATGTACTGCCATTTTTTGGATTAAATATTTGGCGAGGAGGGGGTACTTTTTTAATTCAAAATCTTCTTCAATGAGGAGACGAGCTTCTAGACGAGCCGCTTCTACCATTTTGATATTTTTGAGCGCTTCCATTGCCAAGTCGGAGACACCCCACTGCTTCCCGCCGGCCAAGTCGCCCGTGCCCCTTTGCTTTAAATCAGCCTCGGCTAATTCAAAGCCATTTTTGGCGGTGGTAAAAGATTTTAAACGGGCAATGGTTTTGTTCCCGCCTTCGCCAAAGCTTCGGCGTGGCAAGTCAGCAAAAACAAAACAATAAGGTTTGTAAGAACTTCTTAAAACTCTACCTCGAAGCTGGTGCAGTTGGGCCATGCCAAATCTTTCAGCATTTTCAATGATGATAACGGTGGCATTTGGCACGTTGACCCCTACTTCTACGACCGAAGTTGCTACCAAAATATCAATTTTGCCGTCTTTAAAATTTCTCATAACATTTTCTTTTTCTGCTGGTTTTAATTTTCCCGTAATAGCCCCCACTTTGAATTCTGGAAAAACCTTTCCTTGAAGTCTTGCGGTTTCTGATGTGACAGATCTGGTGTTGATAGCATTTTCCTTGTCCGGATCTGGGTCATTTATGCGAGGACAAATAACAAATACTTGTCGGCCAGTTTTTAATTCTGCTCTTACTCTTTCATAAATTTCTTCTCTTTCGTGTGGTAAAACTATTTTTGTTTCTGGTATCTGCCTTCCCGGAGGCAGTTCATCGAGGATAGAGAGATCCAAATCTCCAAATATGGTGAGAGCCAAGGTGCGCGGTATTGGGGTAGCGGTCATAGATAAAAGATGTGGTGCGATGTCGTGCTTCTTGCGGAGATCTTTCCTTTGTTTTACACCAAAGCGATGTTGCTCGTCTATGATTATGAGGGCCAAATTTTTGAAGCTGACAGTTTTTTGAATGAGAGAGTGGGTACCGATGAGGATCGGTATCTCTCCGTTTGCTACCCATTTCAAAAGTTGAGGTTTTGATATCTTAGTCCAAGCCAAGGTCGGACCTTTGGGACTGGGGCAGTTTAAGGTCCGACCTTGGCTTATTTTTGAGGGAAATTTTTTGGCACCACTGCTTGTAAGTAGACCAATTTGAAGTTTGTATTTAGAAAAATATTCTATAAAAGATTCAAAATGTTGCTCAGCCAAAATTTCGGTTGGTGCCATATAGGCTACTTGTAAATTGCCCGCCTGCGCAGGTAGGCCAGACTTTTTATCGAGAGGCAGGGTGGAAACTGTGGCAAAGCTTGCGGTTGCAGCAACTGCTGTTTTACCACTACCTACGTCCCCCTCTAAGAGTCGTGACATCGGATGGCCTGTTTTAAAATCATTAAGGATTGCTTTGATGGACTCGTTTTGGGCAGAAGTGAGAGGGAAGGGGAAAGTTTTTACAAAGTTTAAAATCTCTTCTTTCTTTTTTGATATGGTGAAAGAATTTTCTTTCTGGGCGATATATTTTTCTTTTTGTCTGTCGAGCTGAATAAAAATATTTCTTCAAAGGCAAATCTTTTTCGAGCTACTTCGGCGTCCTCTTTTTTTCTGGGGGCATGTATCCAAATAAGAGAAGTCTTAAGAGAAGGCAAATTATATTTTTTTAAAATCTCGGGAGGGATGTGGTCTTCTATATTTTCTAAAACATTGCTCCTAAATATTTTTTGTAAAAAATGATAAATCCAATTTGAAGAAATACCTCGACTTTCTGGATAAACAGGGGAGAGGCTGTGCCCGTCTTCTCCGGGGAACAGTGAGTCGCTCGCCCCTTCTGGGACTTCGGACACCTTTTCTATTTTTGGATTTGAAAAATAAAGTTCTGAAATTTTCGTCTCGTTAGTGCTTGGTATCTTTGTTCGCCTTTGGCTCACCCGACCCTCAACTCGTACTAAATCACCTTCAAAAAACATTTTAGCGATATATGGTTGAGAAAACCAAATAATTTTTATTTTCCCGGTAGAGTCCTCCACTTCGGCAGTTCCAATAGGGACGTGGGATTTAAAAGTTTTGGCTGTTTTTAAATTTGATATTTTGCCAAAAATTACCACATCTTCTCCTGCAATTAAAAATTCAGTAGCTTTGATGCGACCAGCCTCCCCATATCTAACGGGGAAATGTCTCAATAAATCTGCTACTTTTTTGAGACGCATTTTAGAGAGCGCTTTTTTTTGAAAAGGTGATAGTCTTTGGATTGATTCAAGGGGAGTGTCTATTCTAATTGTATTGTTGGACATTGTTTTCCTCCTTCGCATAAATCTTCGGCGGGACAAAGAAATTCGCAATTGGGCCCCGTGCGACCAACATAAGATCCATCTGGGCAAAGTTTGGCGTCCATGGTGCAGGCTACCGGCTCTGTTTGGTTTGGATTGGTGTACTTTATTGGGTCTGGATTGTAAATATAAAGCAAGCCACCAAGAATAAAGACGACGATGGTAAATATGATGATTAAAATTCTGTTATTCATCTCGCTATTCTACGGTTACCATACCGACCGCAGAAGAATTTAAGTGGTTGTGATAACCCCATGATCCAATTTTGTCAAAAACAAAAGTATATGATTTCTTTCCCTTTTCTGCGCTTTTGTATTGATCAAATTCTGGGTAGATGGTGTGTGATGGATGGGGGTCTGAAGCGACAGACATACCACCATTACTTTCGTTTATAAATGTTACCGAGTCACCCTTTTTAACCGTGATAGTTTTTGGTGAAAATACACTTCCATTGTAAGTTACTGTCACTACGCTTTCACTCACTGTGCCCGTCTCCATTTTGGTTCCGTCTGGGACCGGTACACCGTTTACTTGCGGACCAGCCTCATTTGCACCAGAAGTGGTCTCTTTGTTATCTATCACCGGAGCGTTGCTTTTGCCAAAAAATAAGAAGAACCCTCCAATAATAACTATAATAATTGCGATAACTATGAGTGTTTTGTTCATAATATTTTTTAAAATAAATTGATAATTTCGTGTCCCAAGCTTATCTTTTAATTGTACAAAAATCAATGACTTAATGATTGAGCAATCTTTTTAAAGGTCCCAGTACCTGATGTTGATTCTACTAGGGTGGCGAGCTCCTTAACTTCTCCTGTCATAGCAGCTCTTGCAAATATATTGAATACCTCTTCTCTCGAAGAAAAGCTATCTTTTTTCTTCTCGTATATCTTATCGATAAGTTCATTAAATTTTTTTCTTACTTCTGCATATGCAAAATCTTTCATGGTTATTTCAAGAGAAGGAATTTGTCCAGCTTCGATTTCCTTAACACGAATAGCGGCAACATCGGGATTAGAAAATTTTTCTCTAGCCTTTAATATATTCTTATATTCGTTCTCCAACGGTGGGATATCTTGTAGTTGAGGATAAAATCGCTTGGTCAACTCTTCTGTTACGGCTTCGTCTATGTCGTTGAAATAAGTTGATCTGGTGGATGGGGTAGCGACATTTTTTTGTCGCACTGCCAGCCCGGTTCTATGAGAAACGAAGCCGTCATTATATTTTTCATCGATTTGAACTGCGTTAAACGCTAAAAAATGAATGAGTTCGTGAGAGATCACTTGTGCAAACTGTAAAGGGCTTTTTATTGTCCAACCCAAAACAACCACAATCTGTTTATCTTGTTCATAAAATGCACTTGTATTTACATCCCCACCTTCAAGATGTCTAATTAAATCATCTGACATTTTTGATTTATCTAGTATATGAACATGTGTTTCTCTGATATCTAGAGGTTTTGCTCCGTATTGGGATAAAAACACATTCAGCTTTTCTATTATCGCCCCAATAATCTCTTTTTCTTCATTTGTCTTTTCTCTTTCCGAATCCTCATATCGTCTTTCTGCCAAAAACTTCTCTTCCAGTTTTTTAACCACTTCCTCCCGTTGCTCTGGAGTGCCGCCAACTATTTTATCTACTGATGATATGCGCTCCGGATTTATAGTAGTAAGGTTAATGGCTAATATCGCTATTATAACCCAAAAAACAAAACTTTACCTTTTAATTTTTTCTAGTATCCGCCCAAAACGAGAGCACTCCTAAGGCCAAAAAGAGCCCGGCTTCCAACCAATTTTGTTTTTGAAAAGACTCAATTAAGGCAATTCCAAAAAAGAGCATAAATATCGCCAAGTTTGTATTTGTAAATTTTATATTTTTCATGTTTTATATTATAGCATTTTTTCTCCACCTTAATTTTTTGAAACTTTGATAAAAGCTCAATTTCATGCAAGAATAATCAGACAAGTATATAAAAATGGAAGGTTGCCGGAGCGGTTAACGGAACGGTTTGCTAAACCGTGGCCCCCTTTAAAGGGGCCCGTGGGTTCGAATCCCACACCTTCCGCAAATTTTCGAAAAGGGTTTCTGAACCAAAAATATGGTCGGCACGAAGCGCCGTCTGTTCTGCATTCCCCCCAAAAAATTCTGAATCTGAAAGGGTTTTCCACGCTCCGCGTGGCTCAAAAAGTACGGTTCGAGCTTCCAAAATAAAGTTCGAACCGACTTTTTTGAACAAATGAGTATTTTCCTCATTTGTTCGGTCGTTTGCCAATTCCATATTGTATTTCAAAAACTTTTCGGTAAGTTCGAACCGACTTTTTTGAACAAATGAGTATTTTCCTCATTTGTTCGGTCGTTTGCCAATTCCATATTGTATTTCAAAAACTTTTCGGTAAGTTCGAACCGATTATTCGCTTTTTGCTCAAAAGCCAATAATTTCTCTTTGAGAAGCTGTTTGGAGGCAACCAGAGCGTTCTTTGCATCACGATATTCTTCGAGCGAAAGTGCGCTCTCCAAATAGGCGTTCATCAGCTTCTCTATTTTGGTTTCCAAAAGAGAAATTTCGGCTTTTATAGAGTCTGCAAAAAGCGTACTCGATTGGATTTCGGATGATTGGTCTTTTCTGTTCTCCGCAATCATCCAAGAAAGCCAATCGAGTGGCAAAGAAACTTTTTTGATTTCCTCTTGGATTTGAGAAGTGATGAGCTCCTCACGGGCATACTTCTGCTCACAAGGATTTTTTCGTTTGGTACACCGCAAATAGTTATGACCTTTCTGTGTTTCGGTGGTAATGAAGCAACCACATTCTCCGCAACGGAAAAATCCTCTGTACAAAAATGGTTTCAAACCTTTGGAATGCGGTTTAGATTTTCGGCTCATCACTTCTTGAACTGTATCAAAAAGTTTCTTTGAAATAATCGGTTCGTGCTTTCCCTCAAAAATCTCTCCGTTGTATAACATCAAACCCGTGTAGATAGGATTTTTGAGAAGTTTTTGATAATTCGACACCGCAAGTTCCTTTCCGCTTTTTCGTTTCAATCCAAGTCCGTTAAATTTGTTACGAAGCTCCCGCAAAGTGAAGTTTCCTGTGGAATATGCCTCAAATGTCTTTTTGATAAGGGGAGCAATATCTACATCAACCACAATTCTTCCATCCTCGTTTCTATATCCCAACGGAGACATTTGAGGCCATATACCGTCCTTCACTTTGTTATTCTTCCCACGCTTGATATTCTCACCGAGGTTATCAACGTAATACTTGGATTGCGAAAAAGCAATTGAAAGCATGAACTTGCCTTGCGGTGTCGGATCAAACCAAAAAGTTGGAAATTTCATCTCGCTAATCACACCAGTATCAACGAGATAAATCACCTTTCCTCCATCAACACTATTTCTCGCAAGTCTATCGGGGTGCCACGCCAAAATACCAGACGCCTCGCCTTTCTCCATTCGCTCCATCATTTCGTTAAACAAAGGACGGCCTGGTATTTTGGCGGTCTGCTTTTCGACAAAGACATCTACCACTTCAAGTTGTTCTTTCAGCGCGAGTTCCTTTAATTCACTCAACTGGTCTGCAATACTACGAACTTGCCTGTCTTTGTCGTCAGTGGACTTGCGAGTATAGATGAAAAACTTTTTGGTTTGATTATTCATAGAATTGTATTGGCAAACGACGAGCCACGCGGAGCGTGGAAAACCCTTTCAGATTCAGAATTTTTTGGGGGGAATGCAGAACAGACGGCGCTTCGCGCCGACCATATTTTTGGTTCAGAAACCCTTTTCGAAAATTTGCGGTGTTTATTGGACAAAGTTCGAATGTATTTTGAGTTAAATCCTGATTCAGACTAAATGCGCCTCGGACATGCTCGCGGACTCGCGTGTGCAAAAACCACAAAATTTCCTT